>ERZ780012.167-NODE-167-length-30145-cov-5.55686_pt1 | contig 30145 bp, 23 predicted proteins | sample MGYA00511869_ERZ780012 | MGnify/ENA primary metagenome ERZ780012 (study PRJEB29588, sample SAMEA2161608) | human gut metagenome | biome: human gut; feature: human-associated habitat; material: faeces | place: Denmark | collected 2008/2010 ... | reverse complement strand
GCGAAGTTGGCGGCCGCTTCCCGCCGTGAGGCTCTTATAGGTAACGGAGCCGTTGCCGCCTTCCGCACCCGTCAGTTCCAGCGTTCCCTTCGTGACGCTGAGGGCCTGCCCGATCGCGCCGTTCCCCTTCAGAACCTGCGTGCCGGTGCCGTTCATGGTGATGCTGCCTTCTCCGCTGAGAGAGCCTTCATACAGGGCATTCCCGGCAGTGGTGATTTCCAGGGCGGAGCCGTTGTTCAGCGCGCCGCTTCCCGTCAGGCCGGAAATGCTGTTGGCCGCGTTGCCGAGCTCCAGCATTCCGTTGCCGTCCAGGTCCACCTGCACGCCGTCAAGCTTGGAGGTGCCGTTGAGCGCCAGGGAGGCGTTGTCCGCCACCTGGAGCACGCCGGCTCCGGAAACGGTGCTGTTGGAAAGTTCGGAACCGGCTCCCGTGAGCGAGAGGGTACCGTTTTTCCCGATGGAGAGGTTGCCGCCGTTGCCTTCATCCGTCAGCGTTCCCGCTTCCGCCTTCCCGGTAATGTCCAGGGAGGAAAGGTCGCCGGAGTTGGAGGAGTTGAGCTTGATGGAGCCGAGGTCCGCCGTGCCGGAGAGGATGAGTTGGCCGTCCTGCATGTCCAGCGTGCCGCTGGTATCCAGGGTTCCGGCAAGCTCCAGGGAGCCGTCTCCCGTCTTGGTGATATTGGCCGTCCCCCCATTGATGGTTCCGGAGTACTTCGTATCGGGACCGGACGTATTCGGATCGGTTCCCAGCAGCTCGTTGTTCAGGATGACGGAAGCCGTCTTGTCGTTCGTGCTGGTGATGTTGATAACGCCGGAAGCCGCACCGGAAAGATTGTTGATCGTCAGGCCGTCAGCCGTATCGTCCACGCCGGGGAGGTTGAGGGCCAGGTTGCCGTCCACGATGACCGCGCGGTACGGGTCCAGCTCGGAATTGTTCGTGACCGTCTTGTCTTCGCTTCCCACGGCGTAAATCTGCGTGGCGTCCCCCGTGATGCCGATGGAGCCTCCGTTGATGCCCGTCACCGTAAAGCCCAGGGATTCCAGCAGCGGGTTGAAGATGGCCGTACCGTAGCCCAGCGCTCCGTTGGTCAGGTTGAGCCACGCCGTGCGGTCCCCCGCGCCCCAGCCCTGCATGGCGTTAATCACGTCAGCGGAGAGGGTAAGGGTGAGCGTTTCAATTTCCAATTGCGTTCCGGCCGCGTCAAACTGAATCATGGAAGTGCTTCCGGCCAGGTCCTGCGTCTTGGAGACGTTCCCCGTGCCCACCACCAGGCTGGCGCTGTCCAGATTGGCGGCGCCGTTGATGCCGCTGATGACCGTTCCGGCGTCCGTCATGTTGACGGTCTTGAGCGCGGAACCGGAAAGGCCGCCCAGGGAAATGGCGCTGACGCCGGAGGCCGCATTGACGGAGACGTTCTTGACGCCCTTGTAATTCTGGCCGCCCGTCACGTTGCCTCCGGTGATGTTGAGCCCGGCTTTATAGCCATCGGCGGTGTCCTGGAAGGAAAGCGTTCCGGAAGCAAGCGTCACGGTACCCGTGTAACCCGCACTGGCGGCCCCTATGCTCAGAGTGCCCGTACCGGTTTTCAGAAGGTTGCCTGAACCGGTGAAGGCGCCGTTGAGGGTGATGTCCCCCCCCGTGGTATCCACCGTGGCGGTCTTGCCGGAAGCGGCGTTGAGGGCGACTCCGACAGAAGTTGTCCAGGCAGCGGAGGAGTTGAGCGTGCCTTCTCCCAGCGTGAGGGTTCCGGACGTGCCGGTGATATCGCCGCCCATCGTGAGCGTACCGCCGCCGCTGAGGGTGATGCCGGAGTCGGAGCCATCCAGGAAGGAGGCGGCCGCCAGCACGGCAGTGCCGCCGTTGATGTTGAGATTGCCTGCCAGGGCTCCCTGCCCGTTGGCGCCGCCCAAATTGACGCCGGTGGTGGAGGTGAGCGTGACGCCCGTCCCCACGTTGACCGCGGAAGCCTGCGTGTTGCTGCCCATCGTGCCGCCGCCTATTTGCAGCGTGGCGATATCAAGGTCTTTCTTCAAGTCCAGCGTCACGCCGTACGTGACGTCAATGAGATCGGCATTCAGCGTGCCGTTCATCGTGATGGTACGGTTGGCCGTAGCCGCTCCGTAGCCGGAAAGAACGATGCTGCCTCCGGCATTGCTGAGCGTGCCGTTAAGCGCGTCATTGCCGTTGGCCGCCTTGACGAGCAGGGAGCCTCCGTCCGTCTTGGCCAGGGTGCCGCTGATGTTCTTGAGCACGCCGGAAAGGGCGATTTCATTGCCGCCGGAGAGCTTGAGGGTGGAGCCGCTGGCCACCGTCACGGTTCCGGAGAGGACCTTGGTATTGGCGATGTTCCCCAGCGCCACGGCTCCATTCCCGGAGATGTTCCAGTTGAGGGACAGGAAGCTGTCCTGCCCGGCCGTATTCACCGTCAGTGTGGTGCCGGCTCCGGAGGCGGCCAGCTTGACCGCGTCCCCGGCGTTCTTCTGCACCATGGTCTGCGTCAGCGTCACGTTCCCGGAGGCCTGCAGGATGCCGCCGCCGAAGATGATGGAACCCGTTCCCAGCGCTCCGTCTCCGTTGATGTCCACAATGCCCCCTTCCAGGGACGTAGAACCACCGTAGGTGTTCGTATTGCGGATTTGCAGGGTGCCGTCCCCCCTCTTGGTCAGGATGGTCGTGGCGCCCGTGATGTGCCCGTCTCCCTGGAAGGTGTAGGTGTTGTCCGCGCCGCTGTTGCTGACGACGATGGAGGAGGGAGCCACGTCTCCCGTGATCGTCACGGTTTTGTTGGCTGCCGTGTTGTCAAAGAGCAGGGGCTGGCCGGCCTTCCGTGGCCGCCGGCGCGGAGCCGCTTCCGCCGTAGGTCCAGTTGCTCACGTCGCCCGCGCTCCATGTTCCGACGTCCGCCGTTCCGTTCCAGGTGAGCATGTTCGCGGAGGATTCGATCTTGAGCTGAAGCGTTTTGCCGTCCGCGGAAAGTCCCAGCGTGTAGGTCAGTTCCGGATGGGCGTCATTGATGAGGTCCCCGATGTTGAAGGAGCCGAGCGTGAGCGTTCCGCTTCCCACCGTCAGCAGGGAATAGTCTCCCGAGTCGGTGAGCGTGTCGTAGTTGTTGAGGGTGACGTTGTGCGTTCCGGTGAGCGTCAGTCCGCCGGTGAGCGTCACCAGGGCGTTTCCTCCCGCCGTCAGTCCTGTCATGTCAAAGGTGAAGGAGGAGCCCGCGGCCATGGCCATGTCTCCGGTGACGTTCAGGCGCGAGTAGCTGCCCAGCGTCAGGCTGCCGATGGAGCCGCCGTTGCTGGTGATGGCGCCCGTGGAGAGCGCATCCGCCGTGCCGGCTTTCACGTTGACCGCGTTATTCACCGCATAATTGCCGATGTCCAGCGTCGCTCCGGAGGAGATGGAGACCGTGCTGGTCCCGAACGCCGTAGCGCTTCCCGCCGCCAACGTTCCGGCTTCCGCATTGGTCGTGCCGGCATAGGTATTGGCGCCGCTGAGCGTCACCTTGCCCGGACCCTTCTGGGTGATGGAACCCGTTCCGCCGATGACGTTGGCCACCGTCTGGTCCGCATCCACCGCATAGGTCAGGAAAGCGTCTCCATTGCCGCCGAGCGTCACCGCTCCGGAACCCAGGGAGCCGGCTCCCGTCAGCAGGATGGTCCCTTCCTTGATCAGGGTCTGGTTGGTATAATCGCTGGCCTTGGTCAGTTGAAGCACGCCGTTCCCCTGCTTTACGAGGTTGGCGCCGTTGCCTTCCTTGGCTACGATTACATCCAGCTTCAAATCTGCCGTATTAGTATCGTCCAGCGCAAAATTCCCGCGCGCTATGTCAAAGATGGCCGTGCCGCCGCGGAGGGTCAGGGCATTCGCCTGACCGGTGGAGGGGACTCCCTCCGCCACGGAGAAGACGCTCATTCCGGTAGCGGACTGCTGCGTCACAATGGTATTGGTGCCGCTGAACAAGTCGAAGCCGTTTAATCCCCCGCCGGGCATGTTCAGAATGACCCGGCTGTTGTTGAACACCATTCTGGTATTGGCCATGGTCGTATTGCCGCCGCCGACATTCCAGGTGCCGCTATTCAGGGTCAACGTGCCGAAATTCCCATTGTTGTTGTAACCGAACGGATCGCCCGCGGTAGTGTTCAGCGTGCCGCCGTTCACTATCAAATCGCCGTAAAGGATGGATTGCTGTCCGTCTCCATTCTTGCCGAGGTTCAGGACCGCGCCCTCGCCCACCGTGGTCAGCGCGGTTTTCGTCTGGGCGGTGGAAACCGTCAGGGCCGTTCCGGCGCCCGACACTTCCAGATTGATGCCGGAGCCGGTCAGCAGTTTGCCGAGCGTATTGGCCCCTCCGGAGGCAAAGGCGATCGTGCCTCCGTTGATCGTCGGCATCGTGGCTCCCAGAATATCCGCAATTCCGCCCGTTACGCCGATTTCCAGCCGTCCCGTCCTGTCCACGGTCACCGTTCCGGTCCCCAGGGCCATGTTCGCCTTCACGGCAACGGTTCCTTCCTTGATGTTGACCGCGCCGGAATAATCGTTGTTGGAGCTGTTGAAGGTCACTTTTCCTTCACCCAGCTTGGTCATGGCGCCGTTTCCGGCAAGCTTGCCTCCGTTGTTGGTCAGCTCCAGGTCCTGCCCTATCCCGTTGTTGAAATAAATGGCCTTGGCATTCACGTCCCCCGTCAGGGACGCCACTCCCGTGTGCGTTCCGTCAAACAGATAGGTCGTCGTGTTGTCCACGGCGCCGATCGGATTGCCGTCCCAGACCACCACGCCGTCCGCCATGCTGACGGAAACGGTCACCGTCTTGTCACCGGTATTCACGTTGAAGGTTCCCTGGTACAGGCTGGCCAGCGTACCGGTCAGGGTCATCGTCCCCGCATCTGCGAAGTTGCCTGCCGTCAGGTTGTCCCAGGAAACCAGCGTATAAGTCCCCGCGGTGATATTCCCGTTAATGTCCAGGCTGACGCCTGCATCCGCGCCCAGCGCCAGGTTGCTCACCGTCAGCGTCGCTCCGTCCGAGCTCAGGGCGCTTCCGTCAACCGCCAGTGAAGCGGCGTTCAGCGTTCCGGTCACGTTCTGCTTCCGCAGCGCCGTCACCTTGGCGGTGGAGGCGTTCAGCGTTCCGGCCAGCGGCGTATCCGCATTCAGGTAAAGGTTGGCTCCGGAAAGGTTCAGCGTTCCGGAAAAGCCGGAGACATCCCCGCCCAGCGTCAGGGCTCCCGCATTGTTGCGGGTATTGACTGCCAGCGTTCCCGTTCCGCCCAGGCCGCCGAGCATCTTGAGGCTGTCCCCGCTCGCGATGGTCGCCGTTCCCGTGCCGGACGTTTCCACGGATACCTTGCCGTTAAGCGTCGCGGTTCCTGTGATTCCGGTAAAGACGTTCAGGACGGTCGCGGCGTTCGTCCCTTTCAGCGTGACATCCCCGTCCAGGGACACTCCCCCCGCCGCGGCTGCGGCATTCAAGCCGTTGAACGTCACCGTGACATTTTTTTCACTGCCGCCCAGCGTGACGCTGCCCTGCCCCCACGGGGTCAGCACCTGCCCGGCAGCGACGGAGGCTGTGCCGACATTATAAGTCAGGCTGATATTACCACCGGTTCCGGCTATTTCCGTATCGCCGTCATAGGAATTCTTCACCCATCCCGTTTTAAAATTCCAGCCGTTGCCCCCAACATCGGAAATGATTTTCAGGCCGCCCGTTCCCGTGATGGCGGAGGTCAGCGTGGCATTATTCCCATTGGCGGCCCCGTCAATGATGGCGTAGCCGCCTTCCCCGGCATCCAGCCGGATTTGCATGTTGATGGAGCGGTCGGCCCAGGTGTTCCCGTTCCACAGGCGCAGCTTGGAACCGTTCCCCATCGTCAGCGTGCCCGTGCCCGTTATTGAGGTAAAAGCGTGGCTCACTTTCATAACGGCGTTTTCTCCCAGGGTGATATTCAGGTTGGCGCTCAGCACATTGCTCGTCGCCCCGTCGGTGAGCAAGTCAAGCGTTCCCGATTCTATGACCAGCGTGCCGTCACCCGATGCGTTGAACGCGTCCCTGCTCAGGGACAGCGTGCCGTCACCCGTCTTGACGACCGTCCCGGAAATGCCTCCTCCCAGCGTGGCGTTGCCCGCTCCGATCACCAGCGAGCCGGCTCCGCTGTTAATCAGCTTGCCTCCGTAGGCGCCCGCCGCCAGATTCAGGCTGCCTTCTCCCGTGCGGGTGATGGTTCCCATCCAGCCGGCCAGGGATGCCCATGTGACGGCATTCCCGTTCGTATCCACCAGAACAGCGTTGGAAGCCAACGCGCCTGTCTGAATTTGTCCGGAAATGTCCGCCGTTATCCCAGCGCCGTATTTCAGAGAGCCTCCATTAAAGATGATGCTGCCGGCACCCAGCGCGGCGTCATGCCGCATTTCCACCGTGCCGCCGCCCAGCAGGACTTCTCCGGAAAAACCGGCGTTGTCCGTGGCGATGGACAAGGTTCCGCTGCCGGTCTTCTGCAGCTTGGAGCTTCCCACCAGGGAACCGGACCCCGTCCACGTATAACCGGTTGCGTCAGCATTGACGACGATCAGGCCCGGATTCACCTGCCCGGCGATGTTCACGGTCTGCGGCGCATTGCCTGCTACGTCACCGAAGATGACTCCGTTGCCGTTGGCAAAAGGCAATCCCGCATTCCAGGGGGAATCCCCCGTTCCTCCCACCGTCCACGTATTGTCTCCGCCGCCCGTCCAGGTCAGGGACGTGACCTGCGCCACGACGAATTTCAGGGTATTGTCCGTCGTGCTCCAGTTGCCGATGTATTCGGTCCCCAGCAGAATGGTATTGGCCAGATCCCCGGTGATGCCGCCCGTGGCATTAATCAGATTGTACGTGCCCGCGCTCCAGCTCACGCTGTCGCTGTTCTCCAGCAGCAGGCTGCCGTTCACCGTCAGGGCGCCGTTCAGGGCCAGCAGGGGATTGCCGTTCACCGTCATGTGAGTGGCGTCAATCCGCACGGCCGCTCCCAGGTTCAGGTTGCCGGTCATCGTATTCTGCCTCCCAAGGGACAGGACGCCGGCGGTCATGGACAGGCCGGCATTGCTGTCCACGGCGGAGACGTCCAGGCCCGCTCCCGCGGACAGGGAAAGGCCGCCGTACCCCGCGGAAATGCCGCCGATGGCCGCATTCCCCGTTACGGAAAGGTTCTTGTTCGTTCCCATTCCGGAGGCATGGCTGACAATGAGGGTGCCCCCTTTCAGTTCCACGCCGCCCGTGAAGGAAGAGGAATTGGCCAGGGTCAGCGTTCCGGAGCCGTCCTTGATCAAACGCCCGGTTCCACGGAATGCATTGTCACTGCCCGTGATCATGTTCCCTGCCCCGGTAATGGTCAGGGCGCCGTTCAGCTGGATATTATGAGTGTCGTCAGCAGTGATGGACATGGTGCTGCCGGCATTCACCACCTCCACGGCGCCGCCGCCCGCGGCGACTGTCAGGCCGTTCCCGAAGGTTCCGTCGCTTTCCTTGGTAATCTCCAAGCGCCCGTTGTTCAAGGTCCAGTACCCCGTATTGACGGCCATGGAACCCAGCCCCGCGCCGTCATAGGTATATTCTCCCACGCGCAGCACGCCGCCGTTGGTGACGGTTACCTTGTAGCGCGTATAATTACCCCCCGTCATGCTGAGGCTGGCTCCCGGAGAGCTCAAATCCAGCGTGGCGTTATTAATAGTCAGTGTTTTGGAGATTGGATCACTCCCGATTTTCTGCGTAGCCGCCGTTTTAATCCTGAAAACGCCGCCGCCGGTGATGGTGAGGCTGTTATTGCCAATATTGAACGCACCCTCCGCCTGGGTAAGCGTCTTTCCGGCCTCAATGGTCAGCGTCAGGTCGTTGGCGCCGATGGTCGTAGCCTCATTCCAGGTAACGTCCGTATCAAACGTCTGGTTGGTCGTAATGGTGAGGGGATCAGCCTGAACAGAGGCGGACAACGCAGCGCAGCAGGCAAGAAGAGCGGACAACAAGTTGACAGGCAGATGAAGCTTCATAAAAAATAACTAATAGTCAATATGTTCAACACGACGTAATTTTTTCAACAGAGATAAAATACGCTATTAACCATATGCAATATCGGATTCGGAATCCGTATAGGAATTCCTGCGTCCTCTTTGTCATCAAACTGTTTGGAAGAGAACTGCTGATATGACGGTGCGGTGAAACATCATCAATGGAATTGCCGAACCTTTTGATTAATAAACGACTATTTTTACTTGACTACGGATTCCGAAACCGTTGCAAAATAGATGAAATGAAAGAGGAAATTTCAGAAACGGATCATGCGGCGCTGGCCATTTTAAAAAAGACAGGGTTGGATGTGGTGGAAGCCGCCCAGCTGGCGCATGAATTGCTGCAAGCCAGCAAGGGGCGCGGCAGCCGATGGAAGAGGGCGAGGGAATGCATCCGGCTGGGAGAGGAAGCCCTGGTTGCCAGAGGAAAAACGGTAGTGTTCAGGAAAGCCGTGGATGAGGCTATGGAGGCTCGGCAAGATCGCAGGAAAAGAACTAGGGATGATTTTCGTTATATCAGCCGGCGTTTGTTGAGGTTTTGTCCGGAAATAGCCCGAAGGCCCGTACGCTTTATCACGCCCCGGGAATGCCGCGCCTGTCTGGAAAAATCATTTGATACCCTTAGGCAGAGGCATAAGGCCCGGTTGGTGCTCAGCGGTATTTTCGGAACGGCCGTGAAACGCGGATGGTGCACGGAAAACCCTGTGGCGCATGTGGACCTGCCGAGGCTGAAGGAGCATTTCATTCCCGTGCTGTCCCTGGAAGAAATGCGCCGGTTGCTGGCTGCTGCGGAAGAGTATGACGGAGGGGCGTGCCTGGCCGCGGTTGGGCTGATGCTGTATGCCGGCATCCGCCCGGAAGAAGTGAGAAGGCTGGATTGGGCACAGATTAATTTAAGGGAGGGAATGGTTTCCCTGAGGGCGCGCCACAGCAAGACGGGAGGAGCCCGCATTGTGACGATCCAGCCGGTTTTGGGAAATCTGCTGTGTAAATGTGGGGGAAAGATCGGTTGCTATGGGATCTGTGTCGGGAAGCGTATGCCCGCGCAACTGGCCGGCGAAGTGGAGGGAGCTGAGACGGTTGGCCGGGTGGGACGGGAAGGAAAAGAAGTGGCCTGCGGATATGTTAAGGCATACGTTTGCCAGTTATTTTGCCAGGCATTTCAAGAATTTGCATGTATTGCAGATGGAAATGGGGCATGCTTCTTCCGATTTGCTAAGAACCAGGTATTTGAATATGGAAGGCATTACGGAAATGACGGCTGCCGTTTTTTGGGGGAACTGCCATGCAGGGCGCCACGCCATTAAAAATGGCCGCCCCTGAACAGAAGCGGCCAGCTGTTGACGGGATGATGCCGTCCGGCAATTAGAAGTTGGTGCGGAAAGCGATATTGTAGCTCCATCCGGTAAAGCCTTTCTGCCGGCTGGCGTCCGTGCCGTTGGAATGGGCGTATTCGATGCCCGCCATGATCTTGGCCATGTTCGGGCTGCATTCGAAAATGTAGTAGTTGACGCCCAGGTACAGGGCCTGCATGCAGTCGGAAGTTCCGGAATAAGTGGAGTTCTGCGTATAGCGCTTTTCCCATTTTACGGCGTTGCTGCCCGCCGCCATCTGGTAGCGGACCACTCCTTCCCAGTGGGGGGTGAACTTGTAGGACGGCATGACGGTCACGCCGAAGACGTTTTCAGCCCCCGCTTTCATGCCGATGACGTTGAAGCCGGCCATGACTTCGGTCATCAGGGAGAAGTCCCCCTCGGAACCTTCCCAGGTCAGGGCTACCACGTCCCTGGCTCCGGTACCCTGGTATTTGGATTTAAAGCCGTAACCGGTCAGTTTTTCATACGCCTTGTTTTGGGCGTCGTCCCCCCACTTGGTGAAATTGTGGGCGTAATCCAGCCACAGACGGCTTTTCTTCAGGAAAACGTCGTTAGACGTGTCATAGCTCAGCGTGCCGGTGATGAAGCAGTTGTCCCGGGAATTGAAAGCGGGTTCAATGCGGTTGTTGAACGTGCCGGTTCCGGTGCCCCCGTTGCCGTTCAGCCAGACGCCTGCTGCCCAGCCGAGCTTATCCTTTTTGTCGGAATTGTTCACCTGGAATCCGTAATTGGTTTCCGAGCGGAGCTGGTTGACCAGCATGGAGCGTTCGATAGTCAGAATGGCGGAGGAGGATGTTCGGTATTCCCCGGTGATGCGCGGCTTTATTTTGCCGATGGCATAGGTGACGGGGCCTCCCTTGTATTCCAGATTCAGTTCGTAAAGGGAGTAGGTCAGGTCGGAGGTGTCCCATGTGTTGGTTTTTGCATTGTAGCTTTCCAGGCCGTCCATGCCGCCGATGTTCCAGACGTTGTTGAGCTTGAAGTTGTTCAGAAACTTCATGTTGAACCCGGCGCGGAAGCGGCGCCATTCATCGTTGAAGCGGCGGCCGTTGCCTTCCTTTTCTCCCATGACGCGGCCTTCGCCGTTCGGGTCAATCCAGTCCAGTCCGTACTGCATGCGGAGGGAAACGTTGAATTCCTGGATGTAGGGATTCTTGTGGTCCCGTTCCGAGTTGAACCACTTGAAACGGTCGCCGAGCCATTTGCAGGCGGAAAAGTTGTCACGGGCCGGCAGGGAGTTTCCGGTAGAGGGTGCGGCAGCGGCAAAGGCGGAGGCTCCGAGAGTCATGAGGCCGATGACGGGGAGAGTATAGGTCTTCATTTGTTTTCTATGGTTGGTTTGTCTGTGAGAAGGTCTTCCGGGGAAGGTTCTTCCTCCCGGAGACGGCTTCTGTCTATCAAACCAGCCACAGGAGTGTCCAAGGCTTAAGGGTGACAAAATAGCCACCCGTCCCCCTTTGGCGGTTACAAGGTCATGCGGAGCCATGCCCTGGCGTCCAGGGCGTCTGCGGCGGCGGCCACTTCCGCCTTTCTCTTGCTGGCCCCGGAACCGGCTCCAATGGCGTGACCATGCCAGAAAACGCGGGATTCAAAACGGTTTTCGGCGTCTCTCGGCCCTTTTTCTTCCGTTTCATAGGAAGGAGTTTCGGGCAGGATGTCCTGAAGGATAGCCTGGAGTTCCCCCTTGGGGTTGATTTCCTTGGGATGGCTGGCCGCGGAATCCAGAGCTTCATGGAGGACGCGCAGGGCCACAGCCTTGGCCGTTTCATAGTTGGAATCCAGAGACATGGCTCCGAAGACGGATTCAAATGTGTTGGCGATGATGGAATTTTTGCTCCGTCCGCCGGCCCGTTCCTCCCCCTTTCCCAGGGCAATGTGTTTATCCAGCCCCAGGATAAAGCCGTATTTGCCCAGATTGGCGCGGCTGACGGTTCGGGCGCGCAGCTGGGTCAGTTCCCCTTCCGGGGATTGGGGCATGTGGTGGTAAAGGTACTGTGTGACGGCCAGCTGAAGAATGGCGTCTCCCAGGAATTCCAGCCGTTCATACGCCCGGCGCGTTTCCGGCTTGCTGTCCGTGCTGGGGTGGGTAAGGGCCTGAACGAGCAGATCCGGATTGTTGAAACGGTAACCCAGCTTGTCTTCCAGCGCGGTGTGATTCATCCCGGAAATGCTAGGGCCGCCGTTCCGGAAATGCAACTCCAAACGGAGAGAGCTTCCCGGCGGGGACGGAATTTGTTTTCCCGCGTCATCCCGGCCGCTCCACAGCTTTGACATATGGGAGGAGGGGTATAGAATAGTTTGCGAACGAACGTTGGAGACGATGATGAAGAAGATTGAACCAAAAGAGATTCAGGATAATGCCGTACAATTGATCGGGGGCGACTGGATGCTGGTGACGGCGGGTTCTCCGGAGCATTTCAACATGATGACGGCCAGTTGGGGCGGTTTGGGGTTCATGTGGAAGAAGCCCGTGGCGTTTGTCGTTATCCGCCCCCAGCGCCATACCTTCCGTTTTATTGAGGCCGGGGACGAGCTGACGCTTTCCTTTTTCAGCCATGAGTACCATAAGGCTCTGACCGTGTGCGGAACAACGAGCGGACGGGATACGGACAAGGTGGCCGCCTCCGGCCTGACGCCATACGTGACGGAGAACGGCAATGTAAGTTTTACGGAAGCGCGCCTGGTGTTGGAGTGCCGCAAGCTGTACGCGGAGCCTCTTAACCCGGAAGCCTTTCTGGATAAATCTATTGTGCCGGAGTGGTATGCCGCCGGGGATTTCCATAAAATGTATATTGTGGAAATCCTGAACGTATGGGTGAAGGAATAGCGTCCCGGAAATGCCGCAGGCGGACGCCTGTTCGTTGTTTCTGTCCGCGCTTTTTCAGAGGGGGGCAGGCAAGGGTTCCATCCTCCAGCCGGAAGGCTGGCAGGGGGCACGGAGCATCGTGCAGCCAGTCCAGATGGGTGGTGGTGATGAGGCTCTGCGCGTCCGCTGGAAGCGACTGCAGAAAGGCTATCCGGCGCGTGGGATCCAGCTCCCCGAAGACATCGTCAATCAGGTGGATGGGTGTATGTCCCGTTTCTTCCGTCAGGAGGGAGGACTGTGCCAGCTTCATGGAGATGGCGGTGGTGCGCTGCTGCCCTTCGGAAGCGAATTGAGCGGCGTTTCTGCCGTTCAGCGTGATGTCCAGGTCATCCCGGTGGGGGCCGTTCTGGGTTTGTCCGTACCGGATGTCCCGGTCCATGGAGGCGCACAGCCGTTCATACAGGTCTCCTTCCTCCGAGGCGCGGTAAGCGATGGAGACCTGTTCCTGCCTTCCGCCGATATTGCGGTAGGCCAGGGCAATATGGGGCGCCAGGAGCGCCAGCAGATGGGCGCGCAGGTTTCTCAGTTCCGTGCCGTGCAGGGCCAGCTGGCGCGTGTAGGCGTCCAGCTGGAGTTTGTCCCGGTGCCTGTGCTTGAGCAGGTAATTGCGCGTTTTCAGCGCCCGGCGGTAGCTGAACAGGGCCAGTCTGTAGCCTGGATGCCACTGGCTGCCCAGAAAGTCCATGTATTTCCGGCGGGCGTCCGCGCCGGCCTGCACCAGGGAAAGGTCGTCATTCCCCATCCATACCACGGGATAGCTGTCCGCCAGGTAGCTGCGCTGGTCTTTGCGGGGCTCTCCGTTGACGCGGAGGTCCGGAGCGTCCGGCGCCCACAGGATGCGCCGGATTTGCCCCGGAAGTTCTCCGCGGATGCCGAAGGATTGTTTTCCGTGGGAGACCAGAGGCCCGGTCCGGGCTGTGCGCGGGGATTGCAGGCGCAGCAGGAAGCAAACGGCCTCCAGCAGGCTGGTTTTTCCCCGGGCGTTGTTTCCCAGGATGATGGCCCCCTGCTGCGGAATCTGCCAGGAGAAGCTTCCGTAGCAACGGAAGTCCATTAATTTCAGCCTGGAGATCATGGGGCCGGGAAAAGGGGTTATTCCGCAGGGAGGGAGCGGATGGCGTCCATGATTTTGTCCGTCAGGTGCTGGTATGCATCTTTTCCTTTGGCGTTGAGTTCCGCCGGCGTGAAGGGGATGGGGTCTCCCACCGTGACCGTGACGGGGCGGAGCCTGGGAAACCGGGCGCCGATGGGAAAGGCTTCATACGCACCGCTGATGCGCAGGGGCTGCACGGGAACTTTCGTTTTGCTCAGGATGAGGCCGATCCCGCCCATGCCGTCATGGATTTTACCATCCGGCGTGCGGGAGCCTTCCGGAAACACGAGTACGCGCTTGCCGGATTTCAGCAGGCGTATCACGTGCTTGAGGCTGGCGGCATCCGGGTTTTCCTGGTCAATGGGGATAGCCTGGCAGAGGGGCAGGGCCCATTTGAAAATGCCCTGGAACAGCGTCTTGCGTGCGAAAAAATAGATGCCGGCCTCATAAGAAATGCCCAGCATGGGCGGATCCAGAAAGCTCTGGTGATTGCTGACGATGAGCACGGGGCCGTCTTCGATGAGTTTTTCCCGGTTGACGACTTTCCAGGAGAAGAAGGCTTTGGAAATGCTTTTGAAGAGCGTGTAGAAAACCCAGTAGAAAGAGTTCATCTGGAGGAGAGTTTTTGTTGGATGTTGTCGGTGATGAAACGGACGACCTGGTCAATCGACGTTGTAAACCGTCATATCTGACGTATCCACAAGAAGAGCGTCAGGCGCCTGCGCTAGCGGGGCGGTGGCGCGGGAGGAATCCTTGCGGTCCCGCTCCGCGATGGAGTCCGTCAGTCCCTCCGCAGCGCGGCGCGCGGCCCTCACTTCCTCGGAGGCGGTGACGAAGTACTTGAACGGCGTATCCGGAAAAACCACGGTGCCTATGTCCCTTCCTTCCATCACGACGGGTTCCCGGCGGTTATATTCCCGTTGCCGTTCCACCAGCAGGGCGCGTACTTCCGGGATGGCCGCAATGGTGGAAACATGGTCGTTGACCTGCTGGCTCGTGAGTTCTTCGCCCAGCACATGCTGTCCGCACAGAACTACGGATTGGCTGCCGTCCTTGCCGAAAGAGAGGGGCACGGCCGGCAGGGATTCCAGCACGGCCGCCGTGTCCGCAGGGTTGATGCCCTGTTCCAGCATGTACCAGGTAACGGCCCGGTACATGGCCCCGGTGTTGATGAACGTATAGCCGAGGCGGTCCGCGATGAGCTTGGCGACGGTGGATTTTCCGGAGGCGGCGGGGCCGTCAATGGCGATGGCTGGATGCATGAGTGTCTTCTGAGTTGGAAATGGGGGCTAAAGCCGTTTGAATTGTAGCTTTGAGCCCTGTGGAAATCAAGACTGCGTTCCGAAGGGCGTTGCAAAAAGAGTTTCACTTTTTCCCGTAAATCCGTTATACAGCGGGGCATGGCCCAGCTCAAACACCCGAAGATGGTGGACATCAGAGACATTTTGGACGAGAATACGCGTCTGCCTGCTCTGGTGGCCGCGTCCGCCGAAAAGCTGCTGGGCCTGGAACGCCTGAACAAGGCGTACGACAAGATCGTGCGCGACAAGGAATCCGGTTCTCAGGAAAATTTCTTTCAGCTTGCCTCCAGGCATTTGAACCTGAAGCTTCAGCTGCGCCCGGGGGACCTGGAAAATATTCCTAAGAAAGGGCCTGTCGTTGTCGTTGCCAATCATCCGCACGGCTTGTCGGACGGCATCATGTTCGGGGAGCTGCTTACCCGCGTAAGAGAGGATGTCCGCATCCTGGTCAACGAGCAGCTTTCCCTGTGCGGAGAGCTGGATCCCTGGCTCATCAAGGTGGACGTGTATGAGGATGAGAACGCCCGGCGCAAAAACCTTTCCGGCATGCGCAAGATGATTTCCTGGCTGCGGCAGGGCGGGGTTCTGGGCATTTTCCCCGCCGGCACGGTCTCCAGTTTTTCCTTGGCTCACAAAAGGGTGACGGACGACCCCTGGAACGCGAATATCGCCGCCATTATCCGCATGACGAAAGCGACGGTGGTGCCCGTATATTTCCCGGGGCGCAACAGCCTGCTGTTCCAGGGCATTTCCCTGATCAACCGCAAGGCGCGCGTGGCGTTCCTTCCCCGTGAAGTGGGTCGGGACGGCCGCCGGACACACCGCATTGTGGTAGGCAAGCCCATTCCGTTCAGCCAGCTTGGACAGTATGATTCCGATGAAGCCATCGTCTCCCATCTGCGCCTGCGCACCTATCTGCTGGGCAAAAGTTATGAAAAAAGCCGCCGCCCCCATGTGCACAAAAAGGACCGGAAGGCGAAGATGGCCGCGCTGACCTCCCCCGTTTCCGTGCAGGATATGCAGGCGGAAATCGACGCGCTGCCCCCGGAGTGTCTGCATGCCCGTCAGGAAAATGGAGATTGGGACGTGTACGTGGCGGATGCCCTGCAAATCCCCAATATCCTTATTGAAATAGGGCGTTTGCGGGAATATACTTTCCGCCAGGTAGGGGAAGGTTCCGGCAACGCCTGCGACCTGGATACATACGATAACCATTACAAGCACCTGTTCCTGTGGGACAAAACGCACCAGAAAATTGTGGGCGCCTACCGCATGGGGGAAACGGACAAAATCCTTGCCCGCTACGGTGTCAAAGGGCTGTACAACGGGGAATACTTTTCCTTTTCCCCTGCCGCTTTGCGGGTGCTGGACCGCTCTCTGGAAATGGGGCGCGCCTTCATTGTTCCGGAATACCAGAAGAGGCCGCTGGCTCTCGGTTTCATTTGGGAGGGCATCGGCCAGTTCATGGCCCGCAACCACCATTACCGCTACCTGTTCGGCACGGTCAGCATTTCCCGGGATTACACCAACCTTTCCCGCGCCCTCATCGTCTCCTATCTGAAGGCGCATGAAATGGAGCCCGTGCTGGTGAATGAGGTGAGGGCCTACAATCCGCCCCGTAAAGCGGATCTGAAGAGGTCGGAATCATGCATCCTCCCTCTGGGGCTGGCAGATGCCCAGGGGCTGTCCCAATTGGTCGCTGATATAGAAGAGGATGGCAAGGGCATTCCCGTATTGCTTCGCCAATATCTGAAATTGAACGGCAAAATTCTTTCCTTCAGCGTGGACAAGCATTTTGGCGACGTATTGGACTGCCTGATCCTGGTGGACATTTTCAAAACGCCGGAGCGTTCCATCAAGCGTTATCTGGGCAAAGACGCGTATGAACAGCTCCTGCCTTACATGCAGCGGGAGAAAGAGGAGGAAAAGGCGGCGGAATAATTCCGCAGGCGTTTTGCGTGGCTCTGCCCCCGATTCTTAACGGGCTAGCTGAAGTGCCTGTAACCTGGGGGAAGGGCGGAGGCCGTTTCCGCAGTCATTTCCCCGATGACGGTGAGAGGCGTTTTCGGAAAATGCTCCGCGGCCAGTTGTGCCGCCCGTTCTCGGTCGCCGGGACGGAAGGTCACCAGCAATTCGTAATCCTCCCCATCCCCTACAGCCTGGGCCGCAGTGAACCCCGGGCGCACGGGAAGAAGCTCTTCATGAATACGGAAAAACAGGACCCCAAGCCGGGAGGCGGCCGCCAGCCGGGGGAGGTCGGTGCCCAGCCCGTCGGAAAGATCCATCATGGAGGTGGCTACGCCGGAGGCGGCCAGGATGCCTCCTTCCCTGACACGCGGCATGAAGGAAAGATGGTGACCGGTGGGAAAGCTGCCGCCGAGCGTTCCCGTTACGGCAATCAGATCCCCCGCCCGCGCCGTGCTGCGCAGTACGGCTTTGCCTTCCTCCACTTCTCCGGTCAGCGCCACGTTGATGATAAGCCCGTCCGCGGGCAGGCCGGAGCTTTCCCCCCCGGCGATGCTTCCCCCCCCGGCGATCCTGATCCCGACCTGCCGCGCCAGCCGCCCCATGCCGCGGTAAATTCCTTCCACCTGGGAGATAGGGCGGTCTGCGTGCACGAACAGGGTCACCAGTGCGTGAAGGGGCGTGCCGCCCATGGCCCCTATGTCTGAAACGGCCCGTGCCAGCGCCTTCCTCCCGATTAGCTCCGGGTCCGTTCCGGGCAGGAAATGCATGCCTTCCACCACGCAGTCCGTTTTCAGGAGCAGCTGGCGGTTTCCTGACCCCCGGATGATGGCGCAGTCGTCTCCCGGCCCCGTTTCCAGGGACGGATTGGAAGGCATCAGGGGCAGGAGGCGGGCTACCAGCGCATCCTCTCCCGTCTGCCGGATGCTGGGCTCAGGTTCCATACGGAAAGGTTCCATACGGAAGAAGGATGCCGGGATACAGAATGTTGATGAGAGTGGCGGTGTTGAAAATGCAATGGGCGATGATGGGCGTCCAGATGCTGCCCGTGTATTCGTACAGCAGCACCAGTACGGCTCCGAAGATTGCCAGGGGGATGAACGGAACCAGGCTGACGTGGATGATGCCGAAGAGGAGGGAGGTGGTGATCAGGGCAAACCAGACGCCCGTGTATTTTTTCATGATCGGGTACAGATAACCGCGGAAAATAAGTTCCTCCACCAGAGGGGCGGCGATGGCGGCGCTGAAGCAGATAACCGTGATCAGGGGAATGTCGCTGGAATGCCTCAGCACGGAAACAATGGATTGTTCGGCCGGGGCGTTGGTGGCGTGTTTAATCCACTGGAACAGGCCCGCCTTGTCCAGCAGGAAATGGATGGCCAGCACAAGCAGATAACCTGCCGCCGGAGCGTAGAGGAGGACTTTCAGGGAATGTTTTTTCAATCCCAGTGCCTCCATCCGGCCCGTATGGAACATGCGCACCAGCAGGACGAAGGCCAGAATGAGATTCAGGCAGGTTCCGTTGAAAACCTTGTAGCTGTCCAGCTCCATGTTGGTTGTGCTGGGCGGAGCGGAAGCCCCCGGAGGCGTGGCTGCCGCCAACAGGGCCCCCAGGCTGAAGTAAAGCACGATGATGCCGCACATGGCGATGTCCAGCATGTCCAGATGGCCTACGGGAATGCGCCATTTCAGCGGATGCCGGGTATCAGGCGCATGATTCCGGCGGAATATGTTTACCGCCACGGCGAGGAACATGACGGTAATCAGGATGGAAGAGAACAGGGTAATGAGCTGGTCCGTTAATTCATTCATGGAATAGGCATGTGTGGAATGGGCCGCCCTTCCAGGGGGCCGTGCCGGAAGAAAAGCTCCTGTTTCTTTAGTGGAAACACGGTGATTTTCCAGCAGAAAATGAGCTATCTCCCCTCATTCCGCAAAAAAAAATCATAAGGAAAGGGAATGAATACTTTTCAAGGAAAAGCGGGTATGCTACGTTCCCAACGGATTATCGCCATGAATATTCAACCCAAAATCACGCCTGTGCTGGACCCCGGCTTCGTGCCGGCCGTTCTTTGGAATCAAGCTTTTGAGGCCAAAGCCGCCGCCGATCCTGCTTCTCATCAAGTGGATATCGCTCTGACCCGCAATGACGGGACCTGTTTCCGCTGGTCCGGCAAGCTTCTTCCCCATACCGGAGAAAACATTGCCCTGAATGAAACCTATGTGGAGCGCATTGTGAAATTCCTGCTGTGGCAGAAGGGCGGCAATATCATCCTCGTCGCCGGGGATGACGCTATTGCGGACATGCTGGCCTCCCGCTATTGCAAGGGCGGTATCCGCGAATTCGACTGGGATTTCATCGGCAAGAAGATTTACGGCTCCCCGATTGAAGTGAAAAAGGTTTCCGTGGAAGAACTTCCCGAGGAATACTCCGGCTCCATGACACTGGGCCGCAACCTGGACGGATGCCGCATCGGTTTTGACCTGGGCGGTTCCGACCGCAAATGCGCCGCCGTGGTGAATGGGGAAGTAGTTTATTCCGAGGAAGTGGTCTGGGACCCTTACTTCCAGAAGGATCCCCAGTATCACATTGACGGAATTCAGGATTCTCTGGAACGCGCCGCCGCTCATCTCCCCCGGGTGGACGCCATCGGCGGATCCTCCGCCGGCGTGATCATCAACAGTGAAGTACGCACCTCCTCCCTGTTCCGCGGCGTCAGCCAGGAAGACATTGAAAAGACTCTCGGCAAGGTATTCCGCACCCTCCAGAAGGAAAAATGGAACAACATTCCCTTTGAAGTGGTGAATGACGGTGAAGTCACCGCCCTCGCAGGGGCCATGGGCATGAACGATAACGCCGTGCTCGGCGTGGCCATGGGCACCTCCGAGGCCGCCGGCTACGTGGATCCGGAAGGCCACATCAAGCCCTGGCTGAATGAACTGGCTTTCGCCCCTGTGGACTACTCGGAGGAAGGCGGAGTGGACGAATGGTCCAAGGATATGGGCGTAGGCGCCCTTTATTTCTCTCAGCAGGCTGTGGCCCGCCTGGCCCCCCGCGCCGGCTTCCAGTTTGAAGGAATGCCCTTCCCGGAACAGCTTAAAAAGGTTCAGGCCGCCATGGCGGAAGGCGACGAACGCGCCCGCAAGATTTATGAAACCATCGGCGTGCACTTCGGCTATGCCATTGCCCATTACGCCAGGTTCTATGATATCCGCAACCTGCTCTTCCTGGGCCGTGTGGCTTCCGGAGACGGCGGCCAGATCATCATTGACAAGGCGGAAGAAGTGCTGCGCACCGAATTCCCCGAGCTGAAGATCCAGCTCCGCGTGCCGGATGAAAAGACCAAGCGCCACGGACAGGCCGTAGCCGCCGCTTCCCTTCCGGCTCTCTCCTGACGGGATTAATCAAATTTGCGGGAGGGGCCCTGGCTGGGGTCCCTCCCTGCTCATATTCGGAGGGGGGCGGACAATCCGCGCCATTTTTCCTCCTTCCTTTTTTCTGATTCCCGTTCCGCCGCCCTGCGTTCATGGTTCCCCAGCAAGAAAACATCGTCAATTGCCCGGCGTGCGGACAGCCCATGGATGTTTCCCTGCTGCCTCCGTACGCCAACGCCATTTGCCCGGGCTGCCAGGCGCTGACGCGTGTAAAAACGCGCATGGGGCCTTATCGTATTACCGGAAAACTGGGAAAAGGCGGCATGAGTGTGGTGTTCCGGGCGGAGGATGCCGTTCTGGGGCGGGAAGTGGCCCTGAAAGTGCTGAATGATACTTATGCCGGGGATGCCCTGCGCTGCGAACGTTTTGAACGGGAGGCCCGGATCATGGCGCGGGTTTCCCATGAAAATCTGGTGCAGCTTTATGCCGTTGGGCGTGACCAGGGCCTTTTTTACATTGCCATGGAGCTGGTGGAGGGCAATGGCCTGGATGCCCTGATTGCTGCGGAGGAACGTGTGCCGGAAGACAGGGTGCTGCGCCTGACGCTGGATATCGTGCGCGGGCTGGACGCCGCATGGAATGCGGGCCTTATGCACAGGGATATCAAGCCCGCCAATGTTCTTTTGTCCCCCGACGGAGTCGTCAAAATCGTGGATTTCGGCCTGTCCCTGCTTCATAGCGAATCCGACATGGAGCGGGAAATATGGGTTACTCCTTATTACGCCGCGCCGGAAACGCTGCTGCGAGGAGAGGAGGACTTCCGTACGGACATGTACGCTTTGGGTGCTACCATGTACCATTTGCTGGCAGGTGCGCCTCCCCGTGTGGACGCTTCCCAGTCTTCCGATATTCTTCTGGAGAACAAGAAAAATCTCCCTCTTCTGGAGCAGGTGGTGAACGACATTTCTCCAATGACCTGTTTCATTGTGGACAGACTGATGGCTTTTAATAAAGAAGACAGGTTTTCTTCCTATCCCGAATTGATGGATGCCGTGGAACAGGCGCAGGAGGAATACGCCCGGGCCATGCAGGAATCCGGTCTCACCTGGGCGGAACGGCGCGCGGTGGAGGCCCGGCACGCACGGCGCAGGAAATGCCGCATCATCGTTGCCTCCTCCATTGTTTCCGTAGTGGCGCTGGCGTTGGGCGTTTGGGGATGGGCGGAATGGCGGGAGGATGGAGCTCCTTCTCCCGTAACTCCGCCTTCGCCTATTTCTCCTGCGGCGGAAGCAGCCTTGGAAGACAGGGAGGCGGCGGAATCGCGGCTGGAGCGCAGCATACGCTTCGGCAAACTGTTTAACGAAGCCCAGGAATCCCTGAACCGTGGGGATCTGGTGAAAGCCTCCGCCATGTTCGGCGATTTGGCGGCTCAGCCGGACTGCCCTCTGTCTACATCCCTTTGGGCCGGTTTGAACCAGGTTCTGTGCATGTGGGTGCGCGGCCAGTTCCCGGAAGGGGTGAAGCGTCTGGAAGAACTGGGCAGAAAGATGGAAGCCTGCGGGGACCCTGAGGAACTGGAACGTTCCAGGGATATTGGCAACCTGGTCATGTACCTGAGCTCCGCAGACTGGTCTTCCCGGATGCCGGGGCTGCGCTCCAATTCTGACCTGGCCGTGCATTATTATGTGGGCATGGCGCTGAAATCCTGGTACTTTGCCGGGAGATGGACGGAATACGGTGGCTTTCTGGACCGGGTGGCCGCTGATGCGGCGGATGACCGGGACAGGAACGTCCGTGAGCTGGCTTCCGCGTGGCTCAGCAACCTGGAGAAGTATACGGACCAGTACGCGCGCTTGAAACGTCTTCAGGACATGCCGGAAAAAACGGTGGCTGAAGTAGAGGCCAAACGGTCCGCGGCGGACTTCCTGCGGGAACAGATGGTCATTGGGGAAGTTCCTTCCATGTCTCCGGCTTATGCCGCGCTGGAAGGAATACTGGATCATTTGAGGATGCAGTACCAGGCTGCGCGGGACTGGGAGGCTACGGAAGCCGTGAAGGCGTCTGAAAGGAAAAAGGCGGAAGAGATGCAAAAAAAACTGGAGGAGGAAAAGAGGAGGGAAATCCTGCTGGCCGCCCAATCCAGAAGTTATGAAGACGTCTGCCGGGAAGCGGAGGGCATCATGAAGGAAACCGGTGATTATGAGAAAGTTTCCACTGTTTATGGAGAGGCTGAAAAAGTCATTTCCTCTCCTGCGGTGAAAGCCCGTTTGGCCATGCGCCGGGAAATGACGGACCAGATGCTGCCGTTGTTCTCCCGCATGGAGAAACTTTTGCCCGTACTGTTGGAAAAGAAACCGGGGAAAACTCTGGTGCTCAGAGATGGCTCCAGGGTGCGCCTGAAAGGGATGAAGGGACATCTGCTGACCGTGGAGCCTCAGGACAGCCGGGAAGGAAGCGGTGCGTACCAGGTCAGTTGGAACGAGCTTCCGTTCAACTCCCTGCATGCTCTGGCGCGGGAATGCCGCCAGAAGCAGCCTGCGGAATTTTCTTCCCTGGCGGATACGTATTCCAAGCCTTTGCTTATTTTTGGCAGGCTGACGGGAACCATTTCCTCCGCACAGCAGGAAAAAGCATTGCTTCAGATGGACCGCTCTTTCATTGAAAAATGGAATTTATGGATGAACAGTCTGGAGGCGGAGGAAGGGCTGCCGGGAGACGATGGAAAATCAAGTTGATTCCGGAAGGGAATAAAGTCCCTTGAAAGGCGGCGGATTGCTGTCGCCGGCAGGTTTCTGCCCCCGCCGCGTGTTTTGCCGGCTGCCCCCGGGCCGGAAAAAAGGAAAACCGTCCGGGCAAATGCCTTTGTTCCGGATTTGGAGAAAAGTAATGGTGATGAAGTAAAATTTGCTTGCCTAGGGTACTTCGTGCGGGTCTCATAGCCGCATGAGACTGATCAGCTTTCTGACGCCGGCATGCGTGGCCGGCTTCCTCTCTTCATGCAGTTGTGATTGTCATAAGCCCGCGGACTTCGCTCTGAAGGATTACCAGCCTACCTCCAGCAAGCAGTTCCGTTAACTTCCCTGTATGTTTGAAATCCGCGAAAAACCGGAAATGGTGGAACGGGCCATGCTCGTTTCCATTTACTTCGATCCCTCCGAGGCCGGGGAAAAACAGGCCATGCTGGATGAGCTGGAAGACCTTGTCTCCAATCTCGGCATCGGCATCGCAGGGAAGCACCTCGTCAAGTCCAGGGACATGCACGCCAAATTCCTGTGCGGCACCGGAAAGGCGCAGGAAGTGAAGCAGCTGGCGCTGGATTGCCGGGCGGATTGCGTTGTTTTTGACAATATGCTCTCCCCATCCCAGCAGAGGGAATGGGAACGGCTTGTTGACGAATGCGTCATTGACCGTGAAGAGGTCATTCTGGACATCTTTGCCAGGCGCGCCCGGACACGGGAAGCCTCCCTGCAGGTGGAACTGGCCCGCATGCAGTATTCCCTGCCGCGCATGGCCCGCATGTGGAACCACCTAGACCGGGAAACCACCAAAACCGCCAGGGCGGGGGCTCCGGCGGCGGCAAGGGAGGCGGCGGAGCCGCCAGGGGGGAAGGGGAAAAGCAGATTGAAGTGGACCGTCGCCTGGCGCGCGCCAGAATTGAGGCTATTCAAAGGGAACTGGTCCTGGTGACCCGTCAGCGTGCCACGCAGCGCAAGGAACGGGAGCGCCAGGCTGTCGCCACGGCTGCCATTGTAGGTTATACCAATGCCGGAAAATCCTCCCTCCTGTCCCTGGTGTCCGGGTCTGAAGTCATGGCCAGGGATATGCTTTTTGCCACGCTGGACACCACAACGCGGAAGATAGAGCTTCCCCATGGGCAGCCGCTGCTGCTGACGGATACCGTGGGCTTCATCCGCAACCTTCCGCACCGTCTGGTGGAAGCGTTCAAGTCCACGCTGGAGGAAGCCGTTCTGGCGGATTTCCTGATTCAGGTGGTGGACGCTTCCGATCCGGAAGCCGTGCGCCATTATGAAACGACTCTGGAGGTTCTCAATGAACTGGGTGCGGGTGACAAGCCCATGATCGTGGTTCTAAACAAGGTGGACCTGGTGCCGGAAGAACGGCGCGGGGCCCTGGAAACGCTGCTGGCGCCTCATTTCAGCGGCAGGGTGGTTCCCATGTCCGTGAAAGAAGGTAATGGTGAGGGAGACCTGCTGAATGCCTGCGTGGAAATGCTGGAAAGCCGTGTCCGGCGCGCCCGGTTCCTGATTCCCTATACCCGCAGCGACCTGGTGGCCGCCATGCATAGTGAAGGCAAGGTTTTCTCTACGGAATATGTAGAGGAAGGGACCTTGCTGGAAGCCGTGCTTCCTGTGGCCTTTTACAATAAACTGGAATCATTCCTGGCAGACAGGTAATCCCCTGTTCCTGAAGCCTGGGGCTTTGCCTTGCGTTCCAAAGGCCGTTCCGGGGCGGGAAGAGTTTTTTCTTCCGGAGACAGTATCCGGATTCCTGGACGGGTCAAACCCGGTATCCCAGGCCGTTCAGGCATTTCATCACATCCCTGACAGGCAGTCCGATGACGTTGTCCGTATCCCCGCGCACGGAGGAAATAATCATCTCCCCGTGTTCCTGGAAGGCGTAAGAGCCGGCCTTGTCCATCACGTCCACCAGTTCCATGTAATGGCGGATGTCTTTTTCCGTCAGCTCCCGGAACGTTACTTCCGTCAGCACGGCCAGGTTTTTCATGCCCAGCGGGGAACGGATGGCAACCGCCGTGCAGACATGGTGCGTGCGTCCGGACAGCTTCCGGAGCATGGACCGGGCTTCTTCTTCATCTTCCGGCTTGCCAAGAGGAAAGCCTTCCAGAAAAACGAGCGTATCCGCGCCGATGACGGTGGAATCCGGATGTTCCCGGAACACGGCTTCCGCCTTGGCGGCGGCATTGTGCAGGCAGAGTTCCTGCGGGGGCATGGAAGCCTCTTTCAGTTCTTCCGTGTCCCGGACAATAATGGAAAAAGGAATGCCGGTTTTCTCCAGCAATTCACGCCGCCGGGGCGATTGGGAGGCCAGGATGACGGGGGGAATCATGGGAGAAAAAAGCGGTCATGAAAAACAGGGAGCCAATCTTTCTCAAGCTCCCTGGATGATGGGCTGTCAATGATTGCCTGTCAACTGTCTGCTTCCCATAATCCTCTGGAAAGCCTCGGGGGAAATTTCCCGAATGGACCTGATAATGTTTTTGGAAAAGGCGCTCATGCGTTTCCGGATGGTTTCCCGGTCTTCCGCTGTATCAAATTCCATGCCCACCAGGGCGCGGCCTACGCGTTCCCCGGTGTAGGTATAGTTGAAATAACAGAGGGAAGCCAGATCCGCGATGCGTTCCATGAAGTCAAGGAAGGCGCCGGCGCGTTCCGGAAATTCAATGTGGACGAACAGGGGGTGTTGACACAGTTCCGGCTGGTAGTGAATCATGCGGAAGCGCACGTCGTCGTCCTCGCTGATGTCTTCGAATTCGATTCCTTTCTTTTTCAGTGTCGTGCGGATGGTATCCAGGTCTTCATCGGAAGCGGCAATGCCGAACACGGGGTGCTGGGTATTTCCCTCCGTTTTGCCGTATTGCACATCCACCAGCGTCGTATCCTGCGGAATGTGGCGCAGGTATTTAAGCACCTGTCCGCGCTTGGAATCCATGGAAATGCGCAGATAGCGCGTTTCATGGTTGCCGATGCCCGCCTGCCGGGCAATCTGGGTAAGGTGGGTGAAATCCATATTGGCTCCGGAAATGACCACGAAGCTCTTTTCCTCCGGCTTTACTTCGCCCCGGTTCCATTGTTTCAGGAATCCTGCCAGGCTCATGGCTCCGGATGGTTCCGGCACGACGCGGGAGGATTCCCACATGGCCCGGATGGCCTGGCAGACCTCATTATTGGTCACGGTCACGAACTCGTCAACCAGTTCCCGGCAAAGGGGATAGGTTAATTCTCCGGGGATGTGGACGGCTGTGCCGTCGCAGAAGACATCCACGTAATCCAGATTCACCCGGCGTCCCTGCTCAATGGAAGTTTTCATGGACGCCTGGTCGATGCCTTCCACGCCGATGACCTTGATATGGGGCCAGAATTTTTTCAGCCAGCACGCCACGGAGGCGGCCAGTCCGCCGCCGCCGATGGCGACGTACGCGCGGTCAAAAGGGCCTTCTCCGCTCATCACCACTTCGTCCGCCAGCGTTCCCTGTCCGGCCATGGTCACCAGGTCGTCATAAGGATGGACAAAAGTGCAGCCGTGAGTTTCCGTGTATTCATGGGCGGCGGCGGCCGTCTCGTCATAGCAGTCCCCATGGAGCATGATCTTCACATGCCTGCCGCCGTGGCGGCGCACTTCCGTCTGCTTCACTTCCGGCGTGGAGCGCGGCATGAAAATGGTGGCATGGCAGTTCAGCACTCTGGCTGCCAGCGCCACGCCCTGGGCGTGATTGCCGGCGGAAGCCGCCACAATGCCCTTGTCACGGGCTTCCTGGCTCAATGCGGCCATGCAGTTGAACGCGCCGCGCCACTTATAGGCCCGGATGGGCCCCAGATCCTCTCTCTTGGCGTATACCGGGGCCTGGATGCCCGGCAGATTCAATCGCTGGAGAGGAGTCGGCTCGCCAACGGTGTAGACGCGCTGGCGGGCCTGCAGTATTTCCGCGGAAAGACGGTCCGAAAGTATGCTCATGATTGTAATGCTGGCCCCCATTCTACTGAAGTCCAACCCCTTTTTCCAGTAAAACGTTCCCGGGGGGGGCGGCCTGTTTTCCGGAATTCAGGTTTTCTGGACGAAAAAAGCCGCCCGGAGGCGGCTGTTTCTTCTGAACAAGGTGGCGAAGCGGACGGGGCTCGAACCCGCGACCTCCAGCGTGACAGGCTGGCGCTCTAACCGAACTGAGCTACCGCTCCATGACCTTGGATGCCGTCCCTGCCTTGCGGCGGGGACGGGAAGGCTTATACAGGCGCTCCCGCAGAAATGCAAGACAAGAAATCATTTTTTCCTGCATGCGGGGTTTTCTTGCTGGGAGAAACAGGTTAAATAACCGGACGGATTCGAAATCCGTTGTCAATGACCATTTTTGAGGCCAAGCCCTTTAGGAAGCATGGAACGGCCTGAAAGGGGAAAGAGAAAAAAACGGGGATACCAGTTTCAAGAATCGGCATTATTAATATTTTAATCATTATCTGGGTTAATTCACATCATTTGCGGATTTCGAATTCGCTATTCGCAAATGCAGGTCTTCTAAACAGAAACTGGCGGGCGCTCAGAACACGCTTGAAATCCGCAGCGAACAAACCAGAGCGTCAATCTCAACGTATCCTACAGATCCTCCCCCCAACCCGCAATAACTATACCGTGCCGGGGCATCCTCATCCTCGGAGCGTCATTTCCCCTAACCATCAACCATTCATTAACAATGATGAAAAAAACAATACTCGCCGCCTGTGCCGTTCTGCTGGCTTTAACCACCATCTCCTGCCAGAAAAGCGACGTGGATTTATGCCTGAACGCTCAAACCGAACTGGTGGAGACCCTGCAAAAAATCAATGACCGGGACAGCGCGGACAAATACGCTGACGAAGTGGACAAACTCATGAATCAGTTTTTCAATCTGTTTAATACAATAAACAATACACCTGAAGAAGAAAAACTGAAGGATAACCCTCAATGGCGTCCCTTCTGGGAACAAATGGGAAAGCTGAGCAAACGGCTTCGCGATCAGGGATATTACGGCTCGGAAAAACTGCGCAACGCTTTCTCAAAAGGAAGAGGCAAATAAACACAACGTCAACTGTCAACCATTCACAATTATGATAAAAAAAACAATATCTGTCGCCGGCGCCGTTCTGCTGGCCCTGGCCTCCGCCTCTTGCCAGAAGAACAATACGGAACAGTATCTGGACATGCAGGAAGAAATGATCGAACTCATGGAAAGCATCAAGGACCGGGACAGCGCGGACAAATACGCCGGAAAGCTTGCCGATCTCCGGAAGAAATCCGAAGAACTGGAGAAATCCATGCCCGACGAAGAAAAGAAGAAGCTCTGGAACAAGGAGGAATACGGCAAAATCCTGTTCCGGAAGGAGCCCCTGAAACAAACCCTGTTCAAAAAGGACTATTACGGATCTTATGGGCTGAGAAAAGCCTTATCAGACAACGTCTTCCAGCCCTGATTTTCCATCCCTCCCCCTCTGCATTCTGCATCAATGAAAATGTTTTTCATCCACGCCCTGCCTGCGGCGCTGCTGGCGCTGGCTGCGGCCTCCTGCTCCCCCATCGTGGCAGAATACACTTACAGAGGCTCCGTCTCCGGCACAAGCAGCAGAACCGGAGCCCGCATGCTGACCCTGAAGGAATACAGGGACGGCACCGTTTCAGGCAAATTGAGCATCCCGTCATCTTCCGCCATGGAACCGTATTCCTGCGGAAGCATTGGCGGCAGGGCCGACGACCGGAGGATTACCTTTTACCTCACCTCTCTGGGGGATTCCTACCTCAGCGCGAAAATGGCGGTTGCGGGCAATTCCGCCGGAACCACTATCGCCTACAGAGGCCATATCTCCGGGAACCGCCGTTACCTCAGCGGCAAATGGCACGCGGCCAATGATTACCGCTCCTACCTCCGCGGGGGCTCTTTCTCTTTCAACCTGACCCATATCAACGGCAGAGCCGTTACCAGAAAAACGGGAATCAAGAAAAACGGTACAGAAAGCCCGCCCACAGAAAAGGGAGAAATTCCAACTTTCAGCGTAGAATCCGAGGGCGCTGGCAGCACGCCCACCGGCTTTACGGCGGAGTAGCCCTGCGAAACAATAAAACATGCTCCAACAACAATTTCCGCACGAATTACATTAACTCTTATGATGAAAATAACCTCTTATCTCATTCTGATCCCGCTCCTGCTGGGAACATTCTTTCTTGCCTCATGCAGAAAGGATAAAGAAAACCAATTCATTGAAGACAGAATATCCATTCAGGAATCTGTTGTGGACGAAGAAAGCGCAGACGCCGCCGCCTTGAAATTGATAGATATCGACCTCAATGAACGGAAATACGAAAATGAACATTTCCGTACGAAAGTTAATTTCAAAAAACTCATCAGGAAAGCGGAAGAAAAGAACTATTACAACTCTGAAAAATTAAAGGAAACTCTTCGGAATTAATATCTATTTACCAATCCCGTTACGTTATGAACCATCATCTCTATTTTGCCGGAGCAGGCATGGCGCTCCTGGCGCCATTACTGGCTTCCTGCGAACAAAAAGGCCCCAGCAAAATATTACAGGCAGAGATTGTCAGCGCCTTGGAAAATGTGGAAGACAAGGCAAGCGCCGATGAAGCCGCGCAGCTCATCAACGAGGCTTACAGAGAATACAAGAAGGAGAAGATAGACATGGAACAAAACCAAAAACGTCTCCGCGAGCTTCGGGAACAAATTTCCGAAAAAAAATATTACAATTCAGAAGCTTTAAGAATGGTTCTTTAGCATCTGTTCTTCCTGCCGGTCGCTTCCCGCGGTTTTCTCATCCACAAAACAGAAAATGAACGGAAGGGCATTCTTCCTTAAAAACAGGAAACGGTTGAATTGTTCGAAAAACTGGACATGCCAAACGGCGCATCTTTTCTGAACAGCATCACGAATCCTACAGAGGGAGAAAGAAGAGTTTACCAGAAATTGCCTGAAGTTGCAGCCAATCGTTTCACCCACGGAAAAATCAAGAATATGCTGTTCATAACAGACCGCTTCAAACGGTTGAAATAATACACGATTCAAAAAAGCAAATTTGACTCAAATACTTCTCACACTGATGAATAATCATATTCCCATGAACGTTGCTTCTTCCCGGGAGAAATGCAGGGAACGTCATTCTCAGCAAGACTGGCAACAGGAACCCCAGCAAGACTGGCAACAGGAACCTCAGCAGGACTGGCAACAGGAACCTCAGCAGGACTGGCAACAGGAACCTCAGCAGGACTGGCAACAGGAACCTCAGCAGGACTGGCAACAGGAACCTCAGCAGGACTGGCAACAGGAACCCCAGCAGGACTGGCAACAGGAACCCCAGCAGGACTGGCCGCAGGAACCCCAGCAGGACTGGCCGCAGGAAC
>ERZ780012.155-NODE-155-length-31332-cov-7.81485_pt1 | contig 31332 bp, 27 predicted proteins | sample MGYA00511869_ERZ780012 | MGnify/ENA primary metagenome ERZ780012 (study PRJEB29588, sample SAMEA2161608) | human gut metagenome | biome: human gut; feature: human-associated habitat; material: faeces | place: Denmark | collected 2008/2010 ... | reverse complement strand
GCCCAAGGGCCCCCCCCGAGGAGCCGACAACGGCCTCGGCTGCGCCGTAGCCATGGCTGTCCTCGAGTCCAATGACCTGGTACACGGTCCCGTGGAGGCCCTCTTCACCATCGACGAGGAGACCGGCATGACCGGCGCCAAGGCCCTCAAGGGCGGCATCCTCAAGGGTGACATCCTGGTCAACCTCGACTCGGAGACCGAGGGCGAGCTCTATGTAGGCTGCGCCGGCGGTCTGGACACCGACGCCGAGTTCAGCTACAAGTCCGAGCCGGTAAGCAAGGACACCGACCAGTACCGCATCATCATCAAGGGACTCCGCGGAGGCCACTCCGGCATGGAGATCAATGAGGGACGCGCCAACTCCAACAAACTGATGGCCCGCCTCCTCCTTCCCCTGCTGCGGGACTTCAAGGGCGAGCTCATCTCCATCGAGGGAGGCAACATGCGCAACGCCATCCCCCGCGAGGCCGAGGCCGTCGTGGCCCTGCCCAAAAAGAAGGCCGCCAAGGCCCTCAAGGCCATCAATGCAGCCGTAGCCGACATGGAGCATGAGTACGCTCCCATCGACCCGGGTCTGGAAGTACTCGTGGAGAAGACCAAGGGTGCCAGAAGAATCATCCCCACCGACGTAGCCCTCAATGTAGTGAAGGCCCTCCTCGCCTGCCCCTGCAACGTAGACCGCATGAGCCTCGTGATGCCCGGCCTCGTAGAGACCTCCAACAACCTGGCCATCGTCAAGTCCGACGGAAAGAAGATCAATGTCAAGACCCTCATGAGAGGCTCTACAGACTCCGCCAAGTACGCCCTGAGAGACGCCATCCAGAGCGCCCTCGAGCTCGGCGGCGCCAAGGTGAAGTTCTCCGGCGGATACTCCGGCTGGCAGCCCAACATGGAGTCCGACATCCTCAGGACCATGAAGGAGACCTACAAGGCCCTCTACGGCAAGGAGCCCGATGTAAAGGCCATCCACGCCGGCCTCGAGTGCGGTATCCTCTCGACCAACTACCCTCACTGGGACATGATCTCCTGCGGACCGACCCTGATGTCTCCTCACTCCCCCGACGAGAGACTGCTGATCCCCACCGTGGAGAAGTTCTGGAACTTCATCAAGGAAGTCCTCAAGAACATTCCCGTGAAGTAATTTTGGTAATTGACAGATTATTACTATCTTTGCAGCCCTTTCCCAAGATGCGGAAAGGGCTTTTTAATTACTAATTTAATAACAATCAAGATGTTAAAACAGTACGAAACCGTTTTCATTGCAACTCCCGTTTTATCTGAGGAACAGATAAAGGAAGCGGTAGAAAAGTATCGCGGCTACATCCTCTCCGAGGGTGGTGAGATCGTGAACGACGAGGACTGGGGCCTGAGGAAACTGGCCTACCCCATCCAGAAGAAGACCACAGGGTTCTACCACCTGTTCGAGTTCAAGGCCGACTCACAGTTCATCGAGAAGCTCGAGACACAGTACCGTCGTGACGAGCGCATCATCCGCTTCCTGACCTTCGCGATGGACAAGGACTCTATCGCCTACTCTGAGCGCAGACGCGCCAACAAGAAAGAATCAACAACCGCAGCAGCAAAGGAGGAATAAGCCATGGCCGTAAACAACGAAATCAGATTTCTCAACCCTCCTACAGTAGAGGTAAAGAAGAAAAAATACTGCCGCTTCAAGAAAGCGCACATCAAATACGTGGATTACAAGGACGCTGAGTTCCTCAAGAGGTTCCTCAACGAGCAGGGAAAGATTCTTCCCCGCCGTCTGACCGGTACTTCCCTGAAGTTCCAGCGCAAAGTAGCCCAGGCAGTTAAACGTGCAAGGCATCTCGCCCTGCTCCCTTACGTAACAGACTTATTGAAATAAGGAGGACAGTGTATGGAAATCATTCTGAAACAGGACGTCGCCAATCTCGGGCATAAGGACGATATAGTAAAGGTAAGAAACGGCTACGCTGTCAACTACCTCATTCCCCAGGGCATGGCCATTCTCGCCACCGAGTCCGCCAAGAAGGTACTCGCCGAGAACATCCGCCAGAGGGCACACAAGGAGGCCAAGATCCGTGAGGAGGCCAGCGCACTCGCAGCCAAGATCAACGGTCTGACAGTGAAGGTTGCAGCCAAGATGAGCTCCAAGGGCAAGATCTTCGGTTCTGTGGGCAACATCCAGATCGCCGAGGCCATCGCAGCACTCGGAGTGGAGGTTGACCGCCGCAACATCACCATCGCCGGTATGGACAACATCAAGGAAGCCGGCATCTACGACGCCAGCGCCAAGTTCTACAAGGACATCAAGGCTGACTTCAAGGTAGAGGTAGTCGGAGACGGCACCGAGACCGCAGAAGAGGCTCCCGCAGCCGAGTAATCAGCACTTCAACGCATAAAAAGGCGGCCCGCTCACTAAGAACGGGCCGCTTTCTTTATTCTAGGACTGATGCCTATGCCTCACGACGTGAGGCATAGGTATCGTCGATCGTATCAAGCTCGGTATTGTACTGCTTCTTGCCGGACACCGCGTCGTTGTAGGTGCAGGGGCCGGAGATACAGCCGTCGGGGCATACCATCATTTCGAGGAACTGTGCCGGAGCCTTCTTGGTCTTGGCGTAGCTCTTCATCAGCGCGATGTTCTTCTTGTCCATGCCGGCCACGCGGAGGGAGTTGACATCCTCGCCCAGGAAAGCCTTCACGGCTCCGGCGACTCCGCCGCTCTGACCGAAGGCATGGGCCTCCTTGACCGAAAGGGTCTCTACCTCGTAGGGCTCCACCTTGTCGAAGTCTATCTCATAACCGGAGAGGACACTGCCGAGCTCCTCGAAGGTCATGACATAGTCCACGTTGGGATTGCCCTTGGCCTCCTTGCGCTTGGCGATGCAGGGTCCTATGAAGACCTGCTTGGCTGCAGGATACTTCTCCTTGACTATCTGTGCGCTGTAATACATGGGCGAGCCGGTGGACGACACGAAGGGGGCCATGTCGGGGATGTGCTTGCGCACCAGTTCTATCCATGAAGGGCAGCAGCTCGTGGTCATGAAGGGCTGGCCCTCGGCGAGTTTCTCCTTCAGCTCATGCGCCTCATTGGTCACCGTCATCATAGCACCCTCGGCCACCTCCACCACTGCCGAGAATCCGACTGCCTTGATGGCTCCGTAGAGTTTCTCCTTGGTCGTATTGAACTGTCCCAGGATGGAGGGAGCGACCATGGCCACCACGGGACGGCCCTCCCAGATATTGTTCAGTACGTCGAAGACCTGAGATATCTCGAAGATAGCACCGAATGGACAGGCGTTCAAGCACTTGCCGCAGTAGATGCACTTGTTCTCATCGATATGCTCCACACCGTACTGGTCCTTGGATATGGCTTTCACCGGGCAGGCCTCCTCGCAGGGCACGGGGATATATACGATGGCATGGTAAGGACAGCTGTTATAGCACTTGCCGCAGTTGATGCAGAGGTCGTGGTCTATCACAGCCTGGCCGTGACGCTTGATGTCGTGGCTGATGGCGCCCTTGGGGCAGTTCATGGAACAGCTGCGGGCCACACAGCCACGGCACAGGTTGGTTATCTCATAGTTGGTCTTCACGCAGGACGAGCATGCCTCGTCTATGACGCACATGATGTTGTCCTTCTGCTCCCTCTCTCCGCTGATTGCCCGGCGGGCATATTCCGAAAGGGGTGTGAGCTCGTCCTTCTCGTCGTTCATGTCATAACCGAGGAGGGGGAACATCTTGTATTTCCACACAGCCCTCTCCTTATGCACGCAGCACCTTCCCAGCACCTCGGCCTTGCGCGGACTGAGCTGGATAGGCAGTCTGTCGATATCGGCTACGAGCCGGTCCTCTTTCCATTTATTAACCATCATCGCCAGCAGTTTGTGGCGGACAATCATCACATTGTTTGTAAAAGCCATATAATAACTTCTAATTCGTTAAAAAAACGCTGCAAATGTAACACTTTATCCCTAATCTCCAATTTTTCTTTTACCGGACGGATACCGGAAGCCTCCGAGAGCCAACTGGATTATAGACACTTTTGGACGGGGCACCCCGCATCCCTGAGCCGAAACCGCCATCCGGGAACGCATCCTGCGGTAATCCCCGTGAGCCCTGACAACGGATCTGAAGAATGAAAACTTGCCTGTAAGCAGATAAACACAGGCTATAGCTCCGTCCAGGCACATCCTGGCCAGGATAATCCTGGAGCGGGAGCGGCGCGGCAGGTTCCTGTACATCATCAGGAGGTTGTTGCGGAAGTTCAGGTAGAGCTTGCCGGGAGAGTTGTTGGGAAGCGTGCCTCCCCCCACATGATACACGACAGAGCGCGGATCCACCCAGACCTCCCAGCCGGCTAGCATGGCCCTCCAGCATAGGTCTATCTCCTCCATGTGGGCGAAAAAACTCTCCTCCAGGCCTCCCAGTTCCCTCCAGACTTCGGAGCGCACCATACAGGCGGCGCCGGAGGCCCAGAACACCCGGCAGGGCGCATCGTACTGCCCCCTGTCCTCCTCTATCCTGTCCAGAATCCTTCCACGGCAATAGGGGAAATACCACCTGTCCACGAAGCCGCCCGAGGCTCCGGCATGCTCGAACCACCCCCTGCGGCTGTAGCTCAATATCTTCGGAGCGCACACCGCACAGCGGGGACGGCTGTCCATGAAGGCCTCCAACTCCGTGAGCCAGCCCGGGGTCACCTCTATGTCCGAGTTGAGCAGCAGATAATAGTCATAGCGTTCAGAGGGATCGGCCTCCAGATGCGCCAGCGCCCTGTTGTAACCTCCGGTGAAACCGTAGTTGCGGTCCAGCAGTATCAGCCGGACCTGCGAGGGCCATTTTTCCCGCAGCAGTTCCACGGAGCCGTCCTGCGAACCATTGTCGGCCACGTACAGGACATCGTCCGGGGGCATGCAATCCAGGACGGAGGGGATGAACTGTTCGAGGAACGCCTTTCCGTTCCAGTTAAGTATGACTACAGCAGTCCGTGACATATTCCGACGTTATAAGACTTCCTTCAACATAGGCAGACGCACCGCATTGGAGCCTTTGAGCAGGACGGTGCAGCCGTCAGCGGGCCTCTCCTCCAACACCTTCCGGGCCTCCTCCACATCCCGGCAGAATGTCAGGCGGCCGTCCTCAGCCAGGGAGGGGCATTCCCGGGCAGCACGCAGGAACTCCCCGCCCACCAGCAGCACTCTCCCGCAGTCCTGCATCCCGGCGGCAGTCTCCATCACCCTGACATGCTCCTGGACTGAGTCCTGTCCAAGTTCGAGCATCTCCCCCAGGATCAGCATCTTGTTGGGAAAATGCGAAGCGGCGAAATTGCTCAGGGAGGCCCTCATGCTGGAGGGGTTGGCATTGTAGGTATCCAGGACCAGCAGGTTGCGGGCCGTGCGCTCCAGCTGGGAACGGAGGTTCGAGGGCACGTATGCCTCCACGGCGGCTGCGGCATCCTCCAGGGAAACTCCGAAATAGCGCCCGATGCAGAGGGCTGCCGCCACGTTAGGGGCATTGTAGGAGCCGACGAGGTGGGTGGACACTGTGATCCCTTCGGGAAGCTTCAGACGGAGACAGGGTTCCTCCGCCGTTACCGGCAGTAAGGAGATTCCGGCAGCCTCCACCCCGTAACGGACCGTCCTGAGGTCCGGCCGCATGGAGGCCATGGCGCAGAGGTCGGGGTCACCGGCATTGAGGAAGACGGTGTCCCCGGTGCGCTGGAGATAATCGTAGAGCTCGCCCTTGGCCCGCTTGACCCCCTCGAAGGAGCCGAAACCCTCGAGATGGGCCTTGCCCACATTGGTGATGAGTCCGTAGTCCGGCAGGGCAATGGCCGCCAGGGCCGCAATCTCCCCGGGATGGTTGGCCCCCATCTCCACCACTGCTATCTCGGTCTCCGGGGTCAGGCGCAGCAGGGTCAGGGGTACTCCGATGTGGTTGTTCAGGTTGCCTATGGTGGCCGTCACCCGGTACTTGGCCGAGAGGACGGCGCAGATGAGTTCCTTGGTCGTGGTCTTGCCGTTGGTGCCGGTAAGGCCCAGCACCGGTATGCGGAATGACGAGCGGTGACGGCGGGCGAGGGCCTGCAGGGCCTCGAGCGTGTCGTCCACCGCGATGTACTGTCCTCCGTCCAGGATTCCGCTGTCCCGGGAGACCACCGCCCATGCCGCTCCTGACTCCAGTGCGGCGGCGGCGAAACGGTTGCCGTCGAAATTGTCCCCCCTCAGGGCGAAGAACATCACCCCGGGCTCTATCCTGCGGCTGTCGGTGGACACTCCCGTGGAGGAGAGGAATGCGTCGTACAGCCTGTTTTCTATTGTCCTGTCCATTGTCTTAAGAAATTCTGAACATTCTACTTCCGTCCGGTGGAGCCGAAGCCTCCCTCCCCTCTCGCACTCTCCTCCAGCACCTCGACCTCTTCCCATTCCACACGCTCGTGACGGGCTACGACCATCTGGGCTATGCGCTCGCCGGGATTGACGGTGAACGGCTCCGACGAGAGATTGACCAGAATGACCTTGATCTCCCCGCGGTAGTCCGCGTCTATCGTGCCCGGGGTATTGACCAGGGAGATTCCGTGCTTGACTGCCAGGCCGCTGCGGGGACGTATCTGCGCCTCGAATCCGGCCGGCAACTCGATGTACAGACCGGTGGGTATGAGTTCCCGCTGCAGGGGGCCGAGGGTTACGGGCTCGGCGATATCAGCCCTGAGATCCATCCCGGCAGACTGGCCGGTGGCATAAGAAGGTGCCTCGAAATGAGACTTATTGACTATCTTGACTTTCATTGAGTGATGTATTATGTCTTCTGAAATATTTCTCGATACAGAACAGACCCGCCATATAGACGCCTATCAGCATGGTCCGTATCACCAGCACCCATCCGTATGGAACGGAGTCCGGCACCGCCATGGCTGCGGCATAGAGCGCCAGACCGAGCAGGACAGATGCGCCTATCTTGCCCCAGCGGTAGGGTATGGAGTAGTATTTGCGGCCGAGCAGAACGCTGAGCACCAGCATCGTCAGGTAACTGAAGAAATGACCCCACGCGGCGGCGTGATAGGAGTACACCGGGAGGAAGACGATGTTGATGACGGCTGTCACCGCCAGACCGGCCAGGGTGATGTATATGGCGAAGGAGGGACGGTCGGAGAGCTTGTACCACATGGACACGTTGAAGAGCATGCCCATCATCATGTAGGCCAGCAGCATCACCGGGACTATGCCCATGCCCTCGCGGAAGTCGCTGCCCACGATGAGCTGGATGATGTCCAGATAGAAGGTCACTCCCAGGAATATCAGCATGCAGAACATCACGAAGTACTCCATCACAGAGGCGTAGACCCGCTTGAAGTCCTTCTGACGGGTGTTGGAGAAGAAGAACGGCTCCGCGGCGAAGCGGAACATCTGCACGAAGAGGCTCATGATCACCGCCACCTTCACGGCCGCCTGATATACGCCCAGGTCAGCCCTCCACAGGCTGTCGTCCACGTTGAAGAAACGGAATAGTATCCTGTCCAGAAAATCGTTCATCACACCCGGCAGACCGGCCACCATCAGCGGCAGGGAGTAGCGCAGCAGGTCCTTCAGTGTGCGGCTGTCCGGGCTCAGGCCCAGGCGCAGCAGTTCGGGGATGAAAAGCAGGAAGCAGAGCACGCAGCTGACCAGTATGGAGTGTATCCGGTAGGAAAAATCCGGTACGGCGGGTATCAGGCCCGAGAGCAGGTTGTCCGGATGCGCGGCGGCATACCGGGGGTACCAGAGAAAGAGCAGCAGGTTGGTGCCGGCTTCGGCCAGGATCTTGACCACCTTGAAGGCCGCAAACCGCCAGGCCCGGTTCTCCTGCCGCAGCTTGGCGAAGAGTATGGCCGTGAAGCAGTCGGAGAAGAGTATGATACCTATGTATATATAGACGTTCCAGTATCCTCCGTAGCCCATCCGCTCCGACAGCCCCCTTCCGAAGAGGAGCATCAGCAGGAGAAATACCGCCGACACCGTCGAGACTGCGGCCAGCGCACCGGAGAACACCCGGCGGGGCTCATAGCCCTCCTTGTTGGCGAAGCGGAAACAGCCGGTCTCCAGTCCCATGGTCAGCAGGACCTGCAGGACCGCGATATAGGACATGAACTCCGTCAGTACACCGTAATCCGCAGTAGAGAGAGTATAGGTGTACAGCGGCAGCAGCATGTAGTTGAGGAAGCGGGCCACTATAGTGCTGGTCCCGTAGATTGCCGTCTGCCCGGCCAGTTTACCCAGTATCTGTTTCATTCCCATAAGATTCAGAACATTTTAGTTTTTCAGTCCGTGCTCCCTGAATATCAGGAAGCCGATGTTGAACGACGGGTACCATTTCGCTTTCTCCGCCCTCTCGTAGTAGGCACAGGAAATGGACACCGGGCCTATGGGGGACTGCCACACCAGGGCCGCATTGCCGATAAAGCTGCCGTCAGGGAAAGGTTCCGAGTACTCATATCCTCCCGCAGCAGTCTGCTCCAAGGACTTATACGGCTGAAAATATCCTCCGGACAGCTGCAGGAAGAATGTCTTGGAGAACTTCACCACAGGTGTAATCATGGCGCCCAGATATATCGGCGCCCGGTAGGCCCCCAGCATAAGGGTCCTGCTGTGCACCGTAGGCTGAAAGGCCGGCATGGCTATCATCGTGGAGGTATAGTCACACAAATTCAGGGCAGTGGAGACAGTAAGGTCTATATTGTAGCCCAGGGAGAACCATTTCCCCAGATCGTAGTAATCCTCCAGATTGAGCCTGGCCAGCAGAGTGTGCTTCAGCGGCTGCAGTACCTCCGTTCCGTCAGCGTACATGGTGCCTTCCTCATGGCTCTCGTGACTGAAGATATAGCGCAGCTCGAGAAGGCGCCTTCTCCCGGAGGTAGGATACATGTTGTAATCCAGTGTCGTCTGAGCCACCTTCAGCCTGGCCGTAGCGTATGACAGACGGGTACGGTCCTCACGGTCATACTGTGTGTAGTTGTCCGCCGGGAAATAGGTGTACCGGTTGCTGCCGACAGTAAAGCCGAACTCCATCAGGATACTGCTGTTGTATGACACAGGAGTTCCCATATTGACGGTCAGATAGGTCTCGTTCTCCTTGATATTGCCTGCCAGAGCCTTGGAGAAAAGCAGTCCTTGACTGCTGCCGAAATAGTCGAACTGATGTGCATTCAGCATCACCTCATACAGGAAGAGCGGACGGATGCCGATATGCTGGCGGAAATACAGTCCAGCCCCCGTAAAGAACTGGCCTATGTCCAGATTGAGGGCGGCGTTCCACGGGTGACGGGAGAAATGGATATGCGACAGTCCCAGAAAGCCCTGCATAAGAGAGGACGAGGAGATATTGCCCCCGACAGACACCGACAGCACGTTCTTGGGGACGGTCTGCAGGTGCAGGGTGTAGAGGGAGTCCCGGTTGATGGTGGCGGTAGGGTAAAATGACTGGATGGCATTGGTCGAGAGCACGCGGTAGTATCCCCTCTTGGCGTCATTGAAGGTAAAGGTGTCCTTCCGGTCAGTGATGGTCGCCGATATGTACTTTCTCTGAGCCTCGGTCAGGGGGCCCTCAACCGACAGGGAGTCGAATCTCAGGTCCCGGCACCTGCTGCGGAACTCTATCCTCATGGAATCCACCTCACTCCGGGAACGGCGCCTGTGCACCCTGGCCAGTATCTCGTCCATGTAGCACATGGCCGTATCATACCCCTTGCGCACCAGTTCGTCTATCTTGTCGAACTCCAGCAGGGAATAGTCATAGATTCCGGAGATCAGGACGCCCTCCTCCCTGGGGATATCGTAATCCGTATCCACCGTCATTATGGTCTCCAGCTGCTTGTACAGATCATCCTGGTCCGCCCCTATAGGTTCTCCCTTGACACACTTGGCTCCGATAAGAAAGTCCGGACGGTATTTGTCCCGCATTATCTCCCAGGGGAAATTGTTGTAGAAGCCTCCGTCGAAAAGCAGGGTCGAGTCTATGACCACAGGCTTGAAATAAGCGGGGAAGGTCATCGATGCCCTGATGGCCGTACCCAGATCCCCGCTGTCGGACAGATACGGCTCCTTGTGCAGGACGTCCGCCGACACACAGAAGAACGGGATCATAAGTCTGTCGAAATCATAGCCTGCCGCTGCCGATGCCCCCGCGAACATCTGAACGAATGCGATGTCCATCGGAAAGGGAGAGACCAGGCTGGTGGGAAGCGTGAATTTCATCCTGCGCCTGCCCTGGGCCAGTTCCTTCTCATCCCATCTCATATTGAGATTGACCATAGCCGGCGTAGGATAGCCTGAATACAGATAGGTGAAGAACTCCCGCTCGCCGTCCCCGGTATACCAGGACTGGAATTCGGGGGTCTTCATCAGGGCTATCATCTCGTCAGGAGACATTCCTATCGCATACAGCCCGCCGACTATCGAACCGATCGAGGTCCCGCAGATGTAATCTATGGGGACCTCATTATCCTCCAAGGCCTTGATGACACCTATGTGAGACAGTCCCTTCGCACCTCCACCGCTCAGTACCAGACCTACAGACTGGGCCTCCAGAGACAACGGCGTCATGACAAGACACAATAAAATGAGAAAACTGGATATTTTTCCGGGCCGCATTATTATCTTTGTAAAATCACTCAAAGATAAGGAAACATCGCTATGAAATCAAAAATTTTTGCCCTGATACTACTCGTATCGCTGGCAGCCGCCTCCTGCGGCAACCGCAACACTCAGAAAACCTCCTCCGACGGTACAGCTGCCCCGGAGGCCACAGCAGAAACCACTGAAAACACCAAGACCATGGACAGCAACCTCGCATTCGACCCGGCCTCACTGCCGGAAGAGCCCATCTTCGAGATTCACACCACAGAGGGCACCATCACCATCCTGCTCTACGCCGACACTCCCCTTCACAGGGACAACTTCGTAAAGCTCGCCTCACGGCACTACTACGACAGCGTCCTCTTCCACCGTGTCATCTACAACTTCATGATCCAGACCGGCGACCCCAACACCAAGGATCCCGCCAAGGAGGATGAGTACGGCAACGGCGGTCCCGACTACACCATCCCCGCAGAGATAATCCCCGCCCATACCCATAAGAAAGGAGCAGTGGCCGCCGCCCGCCTGGGAGACACCGCCAACCCCAGGAGGGAATCCTCCGGCTCACAGTTCTACATCGTCCAGAGCGAGGAGGGCTGCAGCCACCTCAACGGAGCCTATACCGTGTTCGGGGAGACCCTCGACGGCTTCGAGGTCATCGACAGGATCGCTTCCATAAGGACCAATGCCATGGACCGTCCCCTCAAGGACGTGCGCATCATATCCATAACCCCGGTACTCTAGGCCATGGACGTAAGAGAAGCCCTGCACCGCAGCCGCAGCTACCGCCGTTTCTATCAGGAGACGGCGGTGCCTGAGGCGGATCTCATGACCATCGCCGACGCGGCCCGCCTGTCACCTTCGGGACGCAATATCCAGGCTCTGAAATTTCTGATAACCAACGACCGGGAGCTCAACTCCAGGATCTTCTCCACCCTCGCATGGGCAGGATACCTGCCGGAATGGCCGGGTCCCGAAGAGGGAGAGAGGCCGGCGGCCTACATCGTCCAGCTGCTCGACACCTCGATAGCTTCCGGCACCCTGTGCGACGAGGGCATCACCGCGCAGAGCATGCTGCTGCAGGCAGTGGAGCTCGGCTACGGAGGCTGCATCATCGCCGCGGTCAAGCGCCCGGAACTGCATGAGATACTGGAACTGCCCGAGCACCTGAAGATTATCAACGTCATCGCTCTCGGCAAGCCAAAGGAGACCGTCGTAATCGAGGAGATGACCGACGGCCAGTTCAAGTACTGGCGTACCCCAGACGGCATCCACCACGTTCCCAAACGCACCCTCTCCGAACTCGTCATCCGTCGCTGACGCAAAAAAAGTACGCCTCTAATCTCACGACTAAAGGCGCACTGCTTAACTTAACCTAAAACTTAACCTATGAAAAAACTATCGATTTATTTACTTACAAACACCGTGCCAAACTCAGTTATACCCTCCGACAAAATCCAATTTTTCTATACTGAAGCTGAAAGGCACTGAACTTCCGTTCCAGACATTGCCTCCATCCAGGGTATAAAGTATGGTTCCGGTCTCACCTGTCAGGGACTTAACTGCCATAGCACCCCTGACCGCATCCCTGAGAAATGCCACTGACACAGCCTCTCCTCCCGGATAGACATCCGATGCCGGAGCCATCTCACTGCGGGTGAAGAAATCGTCAGCCGTATGATACAGCATTCCCCCTTCGCCGCAGAACCAGATATTGCCCTCTCCGCAGATGTCCAGACTTGACTGTGAACCGCCTGCCTCTGCAACAACTGTCCATATCATGCCTCCGTCATCAGAACGCAGCACTCCCATGGAACCGCTGCCGATAAGATAGAGCACGCCTGCATCCGAAACGCAAATATCTCCTGGAATCTGTCCTGGATAAGCGGCTGTCACCGGAAACGCAGTCCATGTAGCACCGCCGTCCTGAGAGTATTCGACCACCGCATCCCCCTGCGCACCCGCGCCGCAGCACCAGATATTCACTCCGTCAGATGTAGTGACGGAACTGTATCCGGCGGCAGCGGCCGAAGTATGACAGACATTCCACGTGCCGCCGCCGTTATTTGTACTGAGTATCACACAGGTATCAGCCGCTACCGCCCAGGCGTTGACACCGTCCCGGGAGATGATGGATGAAAGGTTCATGGCAGGTATTGAGCCCGACGTTATCTGATTGGCCCAGGTCTGCCCTCCGTCATCCGTCCGGAGGATTACCGTCCGGTTCCGGAATGCGTCGATGTCACCTACAATCCAGCAGACCGAGTCACTTACCGCACAGACATCCCTCAAATCCGTGTCGGGAACCATCTGAGTGCTGCCCTGACGCACCCAGGTCCTGCCGGCGTCAGATGTATACAGGATGGTCCCGTAACCGCTGTCTCCATTTCCTGCAGCCCATCCCGCAGTATAGATGTCCATAGCGACATCACAGACGGCATTCCCGCCTTCGGGAATATTGACCAGACGCATTGCTCCGTAATATCCGTCCTTGATGAAGCGTATCCCCTGCAGCCCCTCCGGAATCGTCTCATACACATAATTTCCAGTCTGGACAGTATACACAGCGGAGTCTCCGTAGACCACCGCAACCGAAGCGATTCCTTTGCCGTCCGCATCGGTAACCCTGCCGTTCAGAGAGCCGTAGCCCGGCTCTGGAAGCGTGCACGATACTGCTGAGACGATCAGTACAGCAGCTGTCAGGACTATATGAATTCTCCTCATCGTCATCCCTCCTTGGGCCGCTGATATTTGTAGCGGAACAGAATGGCGAACAGAATGGCCACCACGAGGGCGTAGGCGGCGAACAGCCACCAGGCATGGCTCCAGCCGGTCATCACGGCGTTCCAGTCGATGACCCCGTCGGCTCCGGGCACGCGGTGGGAGTTGACCAGGGCATTGACCACGGCCTGCGCTCCGATGGTGCCGGCAGCCGCTCCGATACCGTTGGTCATCAGCATGAACAGACCCTGGGCGCTGGAGCGTATCGACTTGTCGGTGGTCTCGTTGACAAAGAGCGAGCCGGAGATGTTGAAGAAGTCGAAGGCCACTCCGTAAACTATCATCGACAGGATGATGAGCCATACCCCGCTGCCGGGATTGCCCGCGGCGAAGAAGCCGAAGCGGAGCACCCAGGCCAGCATGGCTATGAGCATCACGTTCTTGATGCCGTACCGCTTCAGGAAGAAGGGTATCAGCAGGATACACAGGGTCTCGGACACCTGGGACAGGGAGATGAGCATGTTGGAGTGCTCCACTCCGAAGGTGCCCTGGTACTCGGCCAGGTTGCCGAAGTCGGCCAGGAAGGGATTGGCGAAGCCGTTGGTAATCTGCAGGGCCACTCCGAGCAGCATCGAGAAGATGAAGAAGACGGCCATCTTGCGCTGCTTGAAGAGGGTGAATGCCCGCAGGCCCATGGCGTCCACCAGAGACTTCATCTCCGACGCGCGGTTCACAGGGCATTCAGGCAGGGTAAGCGTATAGAGAGCCAGCACGATACTCAGCGCTCCGGACACCACATACTGCATGGAGGTCTCCTGCATCGCCGCACCGCGGAAGTGCACCAGGTCCACGAACCACATCGAGCAGATAAAGCCCACCGTACCCCAGACCCTGATCGGCGGGAAGTCCTTGACGGGGTCCTTTCCGACCTTCTCGAGGATGGTGTAGGCCACCGAGTTGGAAATAGCGATGGTAGGCATGAAGAAGGCGATGCTTACCGCATACAGCCCGAAAAGGGTACCGTACTGCACCGCCTCCCCGGCCGCCACGCCGTAGATACCTGCCCCTATCATGGCCGCACCCGCCAGAGCGTGGCAGATACCCAGCAGCCTCTGCGCCGGAATCCATTTGTCCGCTATGATACCCATGATGGCGGGCATGAATATCGACACTATGCCCTGGATAGCGTAGAACATACCTATCCTCTCCCCGAACCCCACTCCGGCCAGATAACGTCCCTGGCTGGTCAGATAAGCCCCCCATACCGCAAACTCCAGGAAGCTCAGTAGAATCAGTCTCAGTTTATATCCTTTCATATATCTTATTATTTCTCAATTCTCAATCCATGGAAGACAGCCGTATAGCCGTCATTGGAGTCCGTCATCACGATCCGCACCTGAGTCACGGGCGCGGACGGCTCGAAGCTCAGTTCTCCGTGGTACAGGTCTCCGGCCCTCACCACAGTTCCGTCCTCCGTCTCATACTCCACGTAAGCGTCAGTCACATAGAACATCCCCGACGAGGGTGCTCCGCTGGACACCGTGATCCGGCTGCATTCCACCGGCGAGGCCATCCTATAGGTCAGCACGTCCCCTTCCCGCAGCACCCGGTCCGAATATCCGGTGCCGCCGCGGCGGGCCAGACTCTCCAGATTGCCCTCGAGCAGGGGGAAATTGCTCTCCACCGTCATCTCAGGGTCAATGTAGTGATAAAGGTCAATGTTGGAGGCGCCCACGGCAATACTCCTCAACCCGTCTCCGAAGAATGTAGCGAAGCGCATCCGCTCCGGAGCATCCGTCACGACCTCTCCGCGGCATACCGGCGAGGCAGAAGTCGGAGCGCCGTCCACCGCATACCGCACCACCGCCGAAGGATGGGGAGGCCTTACCCGCAGGCTGCCGCTGAGGCTGTCATAGACCACCTCGGGAGGCGCCACGCGGAAGGCGATGCCCATATTGTACAGACGGGAAAAATGCTCCCCGTACAGCCTCCGCTCGAAATCGGCGAAATCCCGGCTATCCCTGCTGCTCCAGCCCACCTCGGCCAGGGCGCACAGACGGGGAAAGAGCTGATACTCCATCAGCCTCGGCGGCCATGCCAGCAGCTCGCCCCACAGACCGGCCTGCACCCCGACTATCAGAGCACTGTCGGCGGGAGCCCCCACCAGTATTTCGTCCGGCTCCAGGGAATAGGTCTTCGACAGGGGCACTATCCCTGCCCAACTGTGTCCCCTCTCGGCTCGCGACTGCTTCATGTCGAGATAGCAGAACTCCCCTATCTGGACCACGGTCCGGTAGCCCTTGTCCACCGACATCCGTCCGCTCTTGACGCTCCTCCAGGCGTACACCATCGAGGAGGTGTCGTAGCGGGCGTCGGAGATGACTATCTCATCCCAGCCGGCCATCTTCTTGCCCAGTCCGTGGATGATGTCCTCCAGACGGTACACGAAGTGGCTGTGAATCTCCTGCGGTCCCTCCAGTCCCTGCTCCCGGGCCAGAGCCTGGCAGTGCGGGCAGTTGTTCCAGGGGGTATGGTCCACCTCGTCCCCACCGATATGGATGTACTCCGAGGGGAAGAGCGAGGCTATCTCCTTGAATATGTCGCGCAGCATCCGGTAATTCTCCTCGCGGGCCACGCAGAGCACGTTGTCGGTCTCCCCGTTGGCGCTGATATACGGCACGTCCACCGGGCAGGCCATCTCCGGGAACACTCCCACCAGGGAGCGGCTGTGCCCCGGCAGGTCTATCTCCGGGATGATCTCAATATGACGGTCGGCGGCATACTTCACCACCTGACGTATCTCTTTCTGAGTGTAGTATCCTCCGTAGCGGCCGTGTCCCTGACCGTAGGCGGCGGGGCTCACCTCCGCGTCTCCCCTCCAGGCTCCTTTCTCCGTGAGCTCAGGGTACTTGCGTATCTCTATCCTCCAGCCGTTGTCGTCGGCCAGATGCCAGTGGAAGCGGTTGAGCTTATGGGCCGCCATCCAGTCGATGAGCCGGAGCACATGGTCAGTGTCGTAGAATGTGCGGGAAACGTCCAGCATCGTTCCGCGGTAGCCGTAGCGGGGCGAGTCATCGACCGTCACCGCATCCAGGGCACAGCGGGTGAGTTCCAGAGAGGTATCCCCGTACACGGCGGGAGGCAGCATCTGCAGGAGGGTCTGCACTCCGTAGAATATTCCGGCGGATGCCGAGGCCTCTATCCGCACCCCCTCCGCATTCACTCTCAGCGAATACGCCTCGGGGCCGTATCCTTCGGTCAGGACCAGGCTGATGCCCCCTTCCGAAGGAGTCTTCACCACGGGAATGTCAAATGCCAGCACACTTCCGAGGCGCTCCTTCAGGAAGGCCGTCTCGAAGTCCAGGCCGGGGGAGGCATACAGGGCCGTCCCCTTTTCAAGCAGCAGCTGACCCTCACCGGGTTCAATGCTCAGGGGGCGGGGGACTATACAGCTGTAGGTCCGGGCGCCAAGCACCGTAACGGCTGCTGTCAGGGCCAGGAGTATGGTTGTTATGGTCTTTTTCATACAGTAAGGTTCAATGGATTACAGAATCTCGAATATATCGGCTGTGCCCTCGACGCTCACTCTGGCGGTGCGGGGGTCGAGGCTCAGTTCCAGGTAGTACTCATCGGTGACCGTCTCCCCGAGACGTATCCCGTCGGAGCTGTACTGCTGGATGACAATGCTGCCGCGAGGTCTGAGCAGCAGGATCCTGAGGTTGCGGCGCTCGTCCCCGAAGGGAGTCTCCATCGAAAGGGTTCCGTCCAGGGTGTAGTAGGAACGGGGATCGCGGTCAAAGGCATATACGGCCTTTACGATGTCCGGGGCCTGCACCCCGAAGTCCAGATCCTGGGTCCGGCGGGGGTTGACGCTGAAGGTACGGATGGCGCACCAGTTGGTCTTGTCCGACTCGAGCTTGCGCAGACGGACGTAGCGGGCGTCTACGCCGCGGCCCTGCCACTTGATGACATACTGATGGTCTATGGTGTCGATGAGGGGATACCACAGGCGGTTGTCCTTGGAAGCCTCCAGGGTAGCGAGGTCGAAATAGTCCACATCGTCAGTCGAGTTGCGGCCCTGGAGGATGACCACCTCCCTCAGCCCCCGGACGATGCCGAGGTCCACTCCGATCCAGTCACCGGTCTTCTGCCCGTAAGCCGAGGTGTAGTAGGTGGTGGAGTCGTCGTCGAACATCAGTTTTCCGGAGACGGTCCCCGAGTTGGGGAAGGAGCCGATGGCCGTGTAGGAGAAAGGTCCGCGTCCTGCCAGACGGCGGTAGAAGACGTTCACCATATCGTCCATGGCATTCTCATAGAAGGGCTGGAGCTTGAGGGTGCCGGACTTGTGGGCCTCGTAGGCGGCACGGTCGGCGGGATCCATCAGATTGGCCACGTAGGCGGCCCAGAAAGAGGCATTGTCCCCTGTCTCGTATATCCTCATGAGGTCGAGGGTCCTGCGTCCTCTCTCCCCGAGCTTGGTGAACTCCTCGAGCCAGGGATGCAGCTCGCGCATGAGGGCGTCGTTACGGCACAGCTCCGACATCCGGGCGTGTACCCTCTCCACCTCCTCGAAATCCTCCATCAGAGCCGCGTACTGCTGCTCGGTCCAGTCGTCCCCGATACGGAAGGTCTCTGTCTCCCAGGACTCCTCACGGCGGTAGCCGGACTCGGTGTCACAGGAGTGTATGGCGAAGGTGCGGTAGGCGTCCCGCGCCTCTTCACCGGCCAGTACGGTCAGAGCCCTTTCCCAGTTGGCCAGGGCATCGTAGTCCTTGATGTTCCAGGCATAGTCGGCCACTCCGTAGAGAGCCAGCCTGGAGGCCTCGGCGTGCTCCATGGGGTTGCTCAGCAGACCGCAGAGATTCTTGGAGCTGAGACTGTTGTCCAGACCATAGGCCGGTCCCTGCATCACGATATTGCGGCAGTAATCGGTCACGGGGAAGTTCCACCATACCAGCGCAGGACGCTGTATCCTATCCCCCACCCACTTGAGGGTCGAGGAGGTCACGTCGCTGCACACCGCGTCACCTGTCCAGAATACACGGACAGAGGGATTGAGCTCGCGGCCGTAGACAGCCAGGCTGCCGCTGTCAGTAGGATTGGCCCAGGAGCGGTTGTAGTCTGTAGGGCAGATAATCAGAGGGGCCACGTCCTCCTTGACGGCCACGAACTCGGCTGTAAGCCGGTTGAGCAGTTCCACCTGTCGCATAGGATCGGTGCCCTCTCCGGAGATATCATCGAAGAAGATGGCGAATGCCCTGACACCCAGGTCGTACATTGCCTCGAACTTAGCCACCAGACGGCCGTAGTCCTCCTCATTCCACTGGATATCCTGACCGGGATGTACTGCCCAGACGAAATCCACGCGGTTGCGCCCGCAGGAGCGCACCAGCTCCGATATCTCCCTGGCCTCAGCGGCCGGATAGGGATCGCGCCAGTAGGGCGAACTGTGATAGGGGTCGTCCTTGGGCCCGTAGACATAGGTATTCATCTTGTAGCGGCCGAAGAAGTCGATCAGGGACAGACGGGCCTGGTGGGACCAGGGTGTGCCGTAGAATCCCTCGACCACTCCGCGGGCGGGCAGGTCCGGCCAGTCGTTGATGCTGAGGCAGGGCAGCTGGCCGTCCGGATGCTGCTCCACTATCTGGCGCAGGGTCTGCAGGCCGTAGTATGCTCCGCGCTCGTCGTAGGCCATGATGGAGATGCCGTCCTCCTCTATATCGAGCAGATAGGCGCCCGATACTGCCTTTGCCCCGGCCTTGACGGCCTTTCTGGGATGAAAGTCGATTTCGAGTCTCAGGGACTTCTTGTCACCGTGGACAAGAAAGTCCACATCATGGACAAATGCCTCCTGCCGGTCAATGACGCGCACGCCTCCGGAAACGTCCACCGTCCCTTCCTGAGGATGCATCTCAATGACGTGGGGAGTAGGGTTGATTACCGGAGCTGCGGACTCAGCCCCGGCTGCCCGAAGGGACACCGAAAGCAGGAGAGATACCAGCAGCAGTGAGATTTTTCTGAAACAATTCATATTCTGTACTTTATTCGATTGTCATATAACGATACTCAAGTGCAGGGCTGACGGTCACGGCATCGCAGACCTGCGGAGCGGCCGCTCCGCAGGTCCTTGACGGACATGGTCCCGTCCTCCTTGTCGAAAGATACCGATATCACGCCGGTGGACAGGTTCCATGAACCGGCGGTCTCCTCAACCGTATAGTACACTCCCCGGCGGGGATTCTGCACGAGAATATCGGCATGGGGCTCCGCCTCCGGGTTGCGGACGATGCCGCCGTTGTCATCCCGGAAGAGACGGAAAATATCCGGAGCGTAGAAATCCACTGTCATGCGGTGGCCGTCGCTGAGAATAAGCTCGGCCGATGTGGGGTTGAGGCGCCTGGCCTCCTTCACTGACTCCTCTGCGGCTCCTGCCTGTCCGGCAGAAGCGGCCGGTGCGGAGAGGCCTGACACCGCTGCTGCGGCGAGAATCAGGAGCATTGTCTTTTTCCCTCTGAGATTCATATCTGAAATTTTCTAAAAATACTTACAAATATAGCATTTTTCATCCACCGAGGGCATAACTTTCCGGAGGAACTTCCCTTCCGACTGAAAGAGATAAAATATTCTGCCGGGAATAGTTGCAAATCCCAATTATTTTACGCTTATTTGCTTAAAATTTGACACAAACACTAAACTTCATTTTTTATGGACAACAGCATCCTGAAGTACAACATCAATCCCCTGGTCAGCGCCATCGGGAAGACCCCCGACCAGTTCACCAAGGAGGACATAATCAATTTCATCACCGCCAACGACATCCGCGTCGTCAACTTCCGCTACATCGCGGGCGACGGCAGGCTCAAGACCCTCAACTTCCCGGTCAGCAGCCTCCAGTATCTCGACCTGATCCTCTCGTTCGGAGAGAGAGTAGACGGCTCCAGCCTCTTCTCCTACATCCAGGCCGGCTCGAGCGACCTCTACGTCATTCCCCGTTTCTCAACGGCCTACCTCGACCCCTTCGCTGAGATTCCCACCCTCGGACTGCTCTGCTCCTATTTTACCAAGGACGGACTGCCCCTGGAGAGCTCTCCCGAGTACACCCTGCACAAGGCTCACGAGGAGTTCAAGAAGACCACCGGCTACACCTTCGAGGCCATGGGCGAGCTGGAGTTCTACGTCATCTATGACGACGACTGCTGCTTCCCCTCGGAGAATCAGCGCGGATACCATGAGTCCACACCTTTCACCAAGGTCGAGGCATTCCGCACCGAGGCCATGAAGCTCATCTCCCAGGTCGGCGGCAACATCAAGTACGCCCACTCCGAGGTCGGCAACTTCACCCTCGACGGCAAGGTGTACGAGCAGAACGAGATCGAGTTCCTCGTATCGCCCGTAGAGTCCGCCGCTGACCAGCTCGTGATGGCCAAGTGGATTCTCCGCACCCTCGCATGGCAGTACGGCTTCGACATCACCTTCGCCCCCAAGATCACCGAGGGAAAGGCCGGAAGCGGACTGCACTTCCACACCCGCATGATGAACGGAGAGCATTCGGTAATGCTCAAGGACGGCCGCCTCTCCGACGAGGCCCGCAAGGCTATCGCCGGATACATGACCTGCGCCTCCTCGCTGACCGCATTCGGCAACGCCAACCCTACCTCCTACTTCCGTCTCGTACCCCACCAGGAGGCACCCACCAGCATCTGCTGGGGAGACCGCAACCGCTCCGTGCTCGTGCGCGTACCCCTCGGCTGGACCGGCAAGAGCGACATGTCCGCCATCGCCAACGGCCTGCCCCAGAACCCCGATATCGTAATGCCTGACAAGCAGACCGTAGAGCTGCGCTCCGGCGACGGATCGGCCGACATCCACCTGATGCTCGCCGGACTGGTGACAGCCGCCCGCATCGGCTTCGAGCTGCCCGACGCACTCGAGATAGCCAGGAAGACCTACGTGGACGTCAACATCCACGACGATAAGAACGCCGCCATCCTCAACTCCCTCGCCCAGCTGCCCACCTCCTGTGCAGAGTCAGCCGACGAGCTGGAGAAGAACCGAGCCCTCTACGAGGCCAAGGGAGTCTTCTCTCCGAGCATGATCGACGGCCGCATCGCGATGCTCCGCGCCTACAACGACGCCAACATCCGCGAGGAGACCGCCCGCGACAAAGGTCTGATGATGGAACTTGTCCGCAAGTACTATCACTGCGGATAGGAACCGGGACGGGCGCCTGAGATGCGCAAAAGAGAAAAGGACATCAGCCACAGAAACTGATGTCCTTTTTTCCTTATTAACCTAAACTTAACCTATGAAAAAACTATTTGACTTATTCTCTTGCAAACCGCGTGCCAAAAACTCCGTCCGCTACCGGAGGTCGTATCTGGACCTCTGAACCGGCGGCGGTCCCGTGGGCCCGGAACTGCCGGCGCTTCTTATGGGTACGACTCTGATTTCCTGTCCGTTGTCTCCTCTGAGCGCCGCCTTGTACTGGTGCGAAGGATTTTCCGGGTCGTACTGCGGCACGGGGAGCGACGGATAATAGACCCTCGGATCGAAATTCGGGTCCAGGAATATCATATCGTCGAACCAGGGCTGTCCCCCTACGACGGGCCGCGGCACGAGCATCTCCATCGTGGAGCCGCTCAGGAAACCGCCTCCGGCCCCGCCGAGTATCCCCATTACTATCGCCACGACTGAGTAGACAGCCGGATTCTGTGCCCGAAGATCCCGCAGGAACTGAGGCATAGCGCTGCCGTTTATCATACGGGTGAGTATCAGCCTACGGTCCCTGGCCAGTATCTCGCTGACTTCGAGGGGACGGCTGGCCGCCCATTTCAGATTGTCCTCAACGACATCCAGCGGAAGATATCTCGGATGAAACGCCGAAGCCGGCATCTGCTCCGGAGCCCCGATCAGATCCGTCAGCGCATCCTGCCGCAGATATTCGCCCCGCAGCCTGCCGTACCACTCCTGCCGCAGTTCCATAAGAAATCCCGCCCTTGCACGCAGCACGTCCGGGCCCACCGCCTCCGGCCCTCCTTCTGCGACCGGCATGCCTGCCGAAGACAGCCCCGCCGCCAGCAGCACCGAATCCCGCCCGGCCTCATCCAGCATCCCGACCTCCACGGCCCGGTCCATCAGTGCACGGATATCCGCCTCGTACTCCGCTACCAGCGACGCTACCGTATCCCGCTCCTGCTGCCGGACATCTTTCGCAACTGCTGCCGACACCTGCTCCTGCCCATGCGCCAGAACACTGCCCGCGCAGCATGCCGCCAGCATCATCACAGCCACATATTTTACAGATTTTCCCATAGTCCCCTCCACAACCGCAAATATTGAGCCACATCGTCCGTTCCGCCAGCCATTCAACATCCAGCCAACCATCCTCCGCCACACATTCCAATCCACCGTACTCCTCCCACCTTCCAAAGGTGAGACCATCTCCTGCCCCATTCTGTCCCACCTCCCCACTCCTTCCGAAGGAGTCGATCAAAAGGCACGGATATCATAGATATCACCCAAAAGAAAAACGCCCGCAGCCACACGGCCGCAGGAGCAGGTAAACGAGGCACAAGCGCAGTTGCTTGGGGTGAACAGAAAAACAGGGAAGGAGGCAGAAAACAGTAAGGTCTGTTTGGAACTGCGTAAAAATGTCGAAATATTATCTGGGACCATTAATGCCCCGTCTGATTAAAAATGTACCTTTGTGATCAAATAGAAGAAAGGATATGAGTTATCAAATTAATGATACATTAGCGGATAGCTTCCATGGTTATGCGAAATTACTCCGTCAGATCAAGCAGAGAGTATTGCTTGCGCAACAGCGTGCGATTTATGCCGCCAATGAGGAAATGCTGCGGATGTACTGGGACATTGGTGGAATGCTGCAACAAAGTCAGGAGACCGAAGGTTGGGGCAAAAAGACCCTGCAGCGGCTGGCGGCAGATATGAAGAACGACTATCCTGAAATAAAAGGATTTTCTGTGCGTAATATGCAGTGCATGATGCAGTTCTTCAATGAATACAATCAGGATCTGACGATGGTAAAAGGAGCCGTGTCCTCAATTACGCAATCAGCGATTGCGCAACCGGACAAAGGCTCAAAGCCAATTGCGCAATCAATGATTGCGCAATTAGACAGATACAATTTTACCCTTCCCGTAAGGCATCTGAATTGGACGCATAATCTGATACTGATGCAGCAGGTAAAGGACATACGGGCAAGGTATTGGTACATGGTACAATGCATTATATCCCACTGGAATACCCGTTATTTACAGGAGGCTATCAAACTTGACCATTACGGCAAGCACGGGGCTTTGGCAAACAATTTCACCGAGACCCTTCCGGCACCGGAAGCAAGCGATGTAAAGTCAATGCTTAAAGACCCGTACATATTCGACATGCTGACTTTCACGGACCAGTATAATGAGCGAGATGTGGAGATAGGTCTGATCAGCCATGTGGAGAAGTTTCTCATTGAAATGGGGGCCGGATTCGCCTTTATGGGACGGCAGTACCATATTGAAGTGTCGGGGGATGACTATTTCATCGACATTCTGATGTACAACACCTTCCTGCACCGCTATCTGGTGATTGAACTGAAAGACACTGAGTTCATGCCAGAATATATAGGCAAGCTCAACTTCTACTGTTCTGCCGTGGATGACATACTTTGCCGTGAAGGTGACAACCGCACCATTGGCCTTTTGCTCTGCAAGACCAAGGACCGTATCAAAGCGGAATATGCCTTGCGCGATATTCAGAAACCGATAGGAATTTCCGACTACGAATTGGGACAAGCTTTGCCGAAAGATTTCCGGGGCAGTCTGCCTACAATTGAGGAAATTGAAAAGGAATTGGAGATAAAGTAATTCCGAAAAGGCACGGATATCATGAATATCACCCAAAAGAAAAGCGCCCGAGCCACACGGCCTCAGGCGCCTCTAAGTCAGTAGCGAGACCCAGGATTGAACTGGGGACCTCATGATTATGAATCATGCGCTCTAACCAGCTGAGCTATCTCGCCATCATTTTGTTGAGCTACCAGGAGTCGAACCTAGATTTACAGAGCCAGAATCTGTCGTGCTGCCATTACACCATAGCTCAATTGGAATCGGAGCGCAAAGGTAGACAATTTTTACAAAATTCAAAAAATTTTTGAATTTATTCGCGGATTACCTGGACCTCGTTGTGCAGTCCGAGCTTGATGATGGATGAGGCCTTGCCCGTGGAGCCCTGGTCGAAGGAGGGGTCAATGCACAGATTGACAGATGCCTTGACTGAGTCGGGGATGTCGATGTAGCGGCGGGGGGCCGGGGTGCCTGAGACATTGGCCGAAGTGGAGACGATGGGCTTCCCGAAACGGCGGACAAGTTCCACGCAGAAATCGTTCTTGGGGATACGGATGGCGATGCTGCCGTCCTCGGCGGTGACGTTGGGGGCGAGGTTGATGCCCTCGGGGTAGATGATGGTCAGGGGCTTGTCGCTCAGAGACTCGACAGTGACGGCCATCTCGGGAATCTCCCGGACGTAGCGGGCCACCATGTCCATGTCGCTGGCCAGAATGATGAGGCTCTTGGAGTCCGCCCTCTGCTTGATCTCAAAGACCCGCTCGACCGCCTTCTCATCCGTGGCGTCGCAGCCTATGCCCCAGATAGTGTCAGTGGGATAGAGGAGGATGCCTCCTGCCCTGAGCACCTTTACGGCTTCTTCGATCTGTTCTTTTCTCTCTTTCATAACTCTTATGTTTACATGTGTACTTTCACTATTACCGGATAGTGGTCCGAGTTCCCGACCCGCGGCGTTCTGTGCTCCAGCACCTCGAAATCCTCCGGAACGAAGACGTAGTCTATCCTGAGCAGCGGCCACAGCACCCTGTAGGTCGCTCCGAAACCCTTGCCGGCCTCGCAGAACGTATCCTTGCGGCCATGCTGCAGGCTCCGGAAGCAGTAGGACATCGGCGTATCATTGACATCCCCGCAGATCACCGAGGGCAGACCGCTCCCTGAAATATCCTCTAGCAAAGCCCGTACCTGACTGCCCCGGCGGGACGAGGATCTGCGTACTTTTTCGTGTGCCTCGGCCAGTTCCTGCTGCAGCTCGTCATATCCCCCGCCCCGCACGTCCTGTATCAGCGAGGTCAGCGAGATATTGTTCGACTCCAGATGCACATTGTACAGCCGGAGGACCTTCCCGGCATATTCCACATCGGTGTACAGCACCATGTTGGTCGTACCGCGGAACGGCAGATGTCCGTCCCCGCGCAGAGGCAGGCGGCTGAAGGTCACATTGCCCACATAGTCCCCGTTGCGCAGCTGGAAAAAATGCTCCCGCACGTGGGGATACCCCGGAAACATCCGCCGCAGCCCGGAGGGATCGTCGGTTCGGAACTCCTGAAGAGAGACCACGTCGGGGGACTCCGAGGCGACGAGGGCCGTCACTCCCCGGATATTGTCCTGCACCTCATCCGAGACTCCCGAGCGGAAGCCTCCTACGTTCCACGTCAGCACCTTGAGCCCGTCAGTGCGGGCCACTACGCTCTCAGGCAGCGCGTTCCTGTCCCCGGCACGGAAGAAGAACCCGACGAAGAACAGAGACGGCAGCAGGGCGATGACCGGTATCCAGGCCGAGGAGGACCATCTCAGCAGGGCCAGGACCAGCAGCAGCACATTGACCGCCAGCATGGGGATGAAATACAAGCCGAAAAATCCCGCAAGAGGGAAGATTCCCGGGTCGATCAGCACCGACACGTAACTGAGCAGCAGCAGTATGCAGCATACTGTCGCCACCAGCCGGAAGGATAGGCTCAGGAAAGGACTGCGCCTCTTTCTGGATTCGCGCCGGGTCATCTGAAGCAAGACACGCTAGGAGTACAGCCGGTTCTTTTTCTTCCAGTACAGTATCATGATGATACCGAAGATCATACCTCCGAGATGGGCGAAATGGGCCACATTGCCGCCCCTGCCGGACAGGCCCGATATGAGTTCGATGGCACCGAAGATGATGACCATCCACTTGGCCTTCATGGCGACGGGAGGGAAGACGAACTGCAGCACATTGTTCGGGAACATCATGCCGTAGGCCAGCAGCAGACCGTAGATGGCGCCCGAGGCACCGACGGTGGGCACGCGGTTGATGGCGGCCTCGACCAGTCCGGGAGTCTCGGCGAAAGCGATCTGCAGATACATCACCAGCTCGTTGATCAGGCCCGCGCCGATACCGCAGACCATGTAGTAGAGGAAGAATTTCTTCCCGCCCCAGTAGTTCTCCAGCACGCTGCCGAACATGTACAGCGAGAACATATTGAAGAAGATGTGCCAGAAGCCCCCGTGCATGAACATGTAGGTAATCAGCTGGAAGGGCTTGAAGAAGGGCGAGGTGAAATAGAAGAGCGAGAATGTCCCGTACATGAAGTTCTGGGCGAACATCGTGACGACGAAGACTATCGCGTTGATGATTATCAGGTTCTTGACTACAAAGGGCAGTCCGGGTCGGTAATAGCCGTAATTCATAAATGTCTCTCTATGTCTTGTTCTGTCAATATAAACATACACCTGCGGCCGGCCGGCGAAATCTCGGGCTCTGCGCAGGAAAACAAGGTATCTACCAAAAGTCGTGCCTCATCTCCCGATATCCGGGTGTCAGTCCCCGAAACGGCGGCACGGGCCAGTTTACGGGCCATTTCCTCCCTCGCAGAGGCCTTTACGAGGCCATCCGGTCCGGCATCCATCAGCGCTGCCACTATGTCATCCACAGCCTTCCGCACAGCCTCCCCGTCCGTACCGAACCCTTCGGGCAGTCCTTTGACGGATATGGTGAAATCCCCTGCATCCTCAATGTCGAATCCCAGCTGCCGCAGCCTTCCGGGGTCTTCCATCAGCAGATGGTACCGCTCGGGCGGAAGGGTCACCGCACACGGGAAGAGTACCTGATGGGAAATGGGCGAGCTGTCGTCCAGCTGCCTCAGGTATCTCTCGTAGAATATCCGCTCCCTGGCCCTGCGCACGTCCACTATCAGCAGGCCGGAGCGCATGGGGGTCGCAATGTAGCGGCTGGAAATCTGAAGGACCCCCGCTCCGCTTCCGGCCGTTCCGCTGTCCTCGAAGATATGGCCGTAACCGGCGACATCCGGTTCAGCGGGGGACAATGCCTCGGCTGCAAAAGCCGTAGAACGATGCCCCGGAAAATCAGCTGTTTCCGGCAAAATCGCCCCATAGTCCACCTTCTTCCCGGATACGGAGCGTCCTCCCCCGAAACTTCCACCGCCCCCCTTGGAATAATGGAACTGCGAGGGAGCCGGAATGTCCGGCAGGGTATCGTGGTCGAAATCTATCGTAGGGATAAACGAGCCCCGTCCCAGAGCCTCCCGCACCACGGCGGTAAGGAGTTCGAAGATCTCTGTCTCATTCTCAAACTTGACCTCCGTCTTCGAGGGATGTATGTTCACGTCCACATTCTCCGGAGGAGTGGAGAAGAAGAGGTAGTAGGAGGGATAGGTCCCCTCGGGGATGAGTTTGTCGTAGGCCTTCATCACCGCCTTGTGAAAATAGGGAGAGCGGAAATAGCGGCCGTTGACGAAGAAATACTGGTTGCCGGCACTGCGGCGGGCATCCTGAGGATTGCCCACGAAGCCGGATATCTCTATGATGCGGGTCGAGGTGGACACGTCGATGAGTTCCTTGCCCATGTCCTTGCCCTCGATCTCGAGGATGCGCTGCTTGAGGGTATTGGCCCGCCTGAGGTTGTAGATGTCCTTACCGTTGTGGGACAGGCGGACGCCCACGTCCGGACGGCAGAGGGCCACGTGGGAGAACTCGGCGATGATCTGACGCAGCTCCGTATTGTCCGACTTGAGGAACTTGCGCCTGGCCGGGAGGCTGTAGAAGATGTTGCGGACGGCGATGTTGGTCCCCTCGGGCATGGCCGCTTCCTCCTGGGAGACAAGGCCGGAGGGAGTGAAAACGGTCTCAGTGCCGGTTTCGGAGCCTTTCCTGCGGGTACGGAGCGTGACCTCGGCCACCGCCGCGATGGAGGGCAGGGCCTCCCCGCGGAAACCGTAGGTAAGAATCGAGTCCAGGTCGGAGGCCTGCGCTATCTTGGAGGTAGCGTGTCTCTCGAAGCAGAGCCGCGCCTCTTCCGGAGTCATGCCGCAGCCGTCGTCGATCACCTGGATCAGGGTCTTGCCCGCATCCTCGATGATGACGCTGACCGAGCCGGCTCCGGCGTCTATGGCATTTTCCAGAAGTTCCTTGACGACAGAGGAAGGGCGCTGGACCACTTCCCCGGCGGCTATAAGGTTGGATATGTTGGGAGGCAGAATCCTAAGCATCGTATTCTGTTATCGTATGCCCTCCAGGACTATCGTCGCGTATTTGGCGAAAAAGTACAGAAGCGCCAGGAAGGTGGCGACCGACACCAGTCCTATGATACGGGTGAGATTCTTGCTGAGCGAGCCGCGTCTGTTGTTGCGGGCCTGTTCCTGGAACTTGCCGCTGATATACATGCCGGGCCTGTAGGACTCGTCCTTCCACTCCCTGCCCTCCCGGAGGGCCTTCTCGCGGAGCGTCTCGTTCTTGACCATCTCGCGGCGTTCCTTCCGCTCGTCCCAGTAGCGGGGCTCGTAGTGGAACACGCGGTGATTGGGGACTTTGAAAAAACTTATACCCATCGCTTGTCTTCTTTAATGTTGCAACTTACAAAAGTAGATAAAATTTACCTCACTTGCAACAGCCACTTCCGGCTCAGCCACCTGCGCAGCGGTTCGTCATACACCTTCAGGACGATGTACGCCAGGACTATGCTGCCCAGGAACACCGTCACCGCCCACGGCCACGCCTCGGAGAAAGGCACGTGTGTCCCGTTCCACTGCACCGAGCCCTGAATCAGGAAGGTCACCGCTCCCAGCACCGAGCCGAGCACCACCATCGGATGCAGACGGATCAGGCGTCGCTTGAGGAAATCCCTTATCCTCATGCCCCCGCGGACTCCGGAAGCGTTCCCCGGCCGTCCCTTCCAGCGGTCATCGTAAGCGTATCCGACCACGAAGCCGGAGAGGATGAAGAAGAAGTCCACGGCCAGATACCCGTGATTGAACTTCTGGTCCAGCGGACTGGTCGCGAAGCCCTCGAACACGTGATACCATATCACCACCAGGGCGGCCACTCCGCGCAGCCCGTCCAGAATGGCGTAATGCGGCTTGGAATCCGCGAAGGCCGATGCGGCCACAGGTCTGTCTACGGTATTTTTCATGTCAAGTCAGATTTCAAATACAGCATAGTGCAATATACACCGCAGACACACAGAGAGTTGCCGCAGTCTCGGTGCGCAGGCGCGAGGGTCCGAGGGACAGGGGCTCGAAACCGGCCTCCAGGGCCTCCGCGATCTCCTCCGAGGAAAAATCCCCCTCAGGCCCTATCAGGAACAATGCCCCGGGCCGGGCCTCTCCGGCAGCCTCCTCCCCTCCGGCCTTCAAGGCGGCGACCGCCTCCATCAGCGGCACACGGGTATTCAGCCCCGCCGCTATATCGCTGTCGCAGTATGCGATGAACTTCTTACCGGAGAACCCTGCCGAGCGCACCTCCTCCATCAGGGCCCGGAACGGAGTAAGTCCGTCGAGCTGCGGCACTGCCCCCTTGAGAGATTGCTTGGCGGCCGCGACGATGACCCTCTGCCCACGTTCCTGATTGTACACCTTCCGCTCGGAATGGGCGCAGAGCAGGGGTGTGATCCGGTCCACTCCCATCTCCGTAGCCTTCTCGGTAAACCACTCGAAGCGGTCGATATTCTTCGTCGGAGCCACGGCCATCCACAGCCGGTAGGGATGCGTCCCGAAGCCGCCCTCGACCGAGAGCACCCGGGCCACGGCCGCGCGGCTGTCCGCCTCCTCGAGACAACAGCGGTAGAGATTGCCGTCCCCTCCGCTCACGTAGACCTCATCCCCCACCCTGTGCCTGAGCACCTTGACGCAGTGAGCGGACTCCTCGGGAGAGAGACGGATCCTCCCGTCGCGGATATCATTTGAATAAAATACTTCCATGCCCGCAAAGATACTCCATTTTTTCCTATCTTGGCGGTCCGTTAAAGACTCACAGGACATGAACAGCGCAGCATTTTCCCCCGACCGCAGGATTTCCGTCATGGGGATCGTCAATCTCACGGACAACTCCTATTTTGCCTCCAGCCGCTGCCTCGGCCCCACCGGAGAGGTGGACATAGGCAAGGCCCTCGACCGCACGGAGCGGATGCTGGCCGAGGGCGCCGACATTATAGACATAGGTGCGTGCTCGACCCGTCCGGGATCGCAGGGAGTGGGCGCAGAGGAGGAATGGCGCAGGCTCGGGCCTTTCCTGCGGGAGGTGCGCAGGGCCTTCGGGGACGGCGTCCGCATATCGGTCGATACCTACTGGGCTTCGGTCGTGGAACGCTGCTTCGACACGGTCGGCCCGTTCATGGTCAATGACATATCGGCGGGGGAGGACGATCCGGCGATGCTGCCGCTGGTGGGTCGGCTGGGGCTGGAATACGTGGCGATGCACAAGCGCGGCACTCCGGCGGACATGCAGTCGCTGTGCCAATATGAAGATGTGGTGGAGGACGTGCTGGCCTACTTCGGGGATTTCGGCCGCCGGGCCGCTGAGCACGGTATCAGGGAATGGATTCCGGACCCCGGATTCGGGTTCGCCAAGACTGTGGAGCAGAACTACCGGCTGCTGGCCGGCCTGGACCGTTTCGCCGCCCTTGGCCGTCCGATACTCGTCGGCGTGTCCCGCAAGAGCATGATCTACCGCCTTCTCGGCATAACCCCCGAGGAGTCCCTGCCCCAGACCCAGGTCCTGCACCTGGCAGCCCTCGAGCGCGGCGCCTCCATCCTCCGCGTCCACGACGTCGCAGAGGCCGTCCGCACCGTACGCATCTGGCGTGCTTTGCAGTAGCAGGAGGAGATATGCAGCGACGAGAAATGACTAGCCGCCCTCGGCTCTAGAGGGAGGGGCCCGCCGCGAAGCGGTGGGAGGGC
>ERZ780012.149-NODE-149-length-31615-cov-5.84271_pt1 | contig 31615 bp, 34 predicted proteins | sample MGYA00511869_ERZ780012 | MGnify/ENA primary metagenome ERZ780012 (study PRJEB29588, sample SAMEA2161608) | human gut metagenome | biome: human gut; feature: human-associated habitat; material: faeces | place: Denmark | collected 2008/2010 ... | reverse complement strand
CAGGAACCCCAGCAGGACTGGCCGCAGGAACCCCAGCAGGACTGGCCGCAGGAACCCCAGCAAGACTGGCCGCAGGAAGAAGATTCCAGCCCTTCACCTCTGGGAACTCTCTCTAAGGTTCAAAAAACCGGCCCTATTGACAGAGGGATCGTGATTTCCGCATCCATTGCCACGCTCCTTCTGATTGGAGGAGGAGTGCTGAGCTACATTTTTTACGATAAAGGAGAAAAACTCATCAAACGGGCCAATTTCTTGAAAAGTGATATTTACGCACTCACTGACGAAACAGCGCTTCTACGGAAAAAGTATGATCCGGTCAGGCAAACGGCGGAAACCCTTGCCCAGGCATTCAAAGAAACAGAACAGCTTCAAACTTCCCTGGAAGCGAAAAAAAAGGAAATTGAAAAAATCAGGCAGGAACATTTACCTACCCTGTCAAAGCTGAAGGATGTCCAACAGGCTATTGATGTTCTGGAAGAGAGGAAAAAAGCACCCAACCCCATCCATAAACCGGAAAATCATTCAACGCCTTCCCTTGCCCTTCATCCCTCTACTTCCCCTGTTCCTGACCTCTCGCCCGTAGGACCAGGTACAGTTCAAGTTCCCGAGCCCCCTCCGATTATTTCCGATTCCCATCTTGACAAGCAAATGGTTGAGAGAGGAATAGCTTACCTGAAAGCCCGCCAGACAGGAAATATCGCCAGCCTTTCCAAAATGTTCGCTCCTCGCAGCAACTATATGTACGCCAACGGGAAAGAAGTGGACAACGAATTCATTATGAATGATATTCAGAAGTTTTGGGACAAATGGCCCATCCGCGACTACCGCTTACTGAAAGTTGCTTATTCCGGAAACACCATTGAGCTGGTTTACTTTTACGAATGCTCCAATTACCGGGGAAAGACCATCCGGGGGTATACTAAGGAAATATGGCAGACTTCACCCTCCGGGCAAATCATCCAGTGGAATGAAGTCCTCAACAGCAGGGAAGCCCCGGACGCCACAGCCGGCTACCGATCCCTCAAAATGAATTATTAGAAACAGCCGTCATGAAAATTCTGATCATTATTGCCGGCTTCCTTCTGTCTCTGGGTTCCTCCGGATGGTTCATCCGGACTTATTATGGCAGGGATGCCGAATACCGGCAGGCCCTGGAGGCAGAAAGGAGCTTATCTGAGGAAAAAGCCGAACTGGCAAAAAAACTGGCCAAAGACCTGAAGACCATTGAACAATCGAACTCTCTGGAAAGCATTCGCACCAGAATGGAATACCTGCGGCAACAACTTTCACGGCTTGATGAAGAGCGCCGGGATATCCTGAACAGCGAAGAAGAACTGCGCCTCCTGGAAGAACGGCTGAAGGACCTGAAGAGCCAACTGTCCGAGTAAAACTTTCCGGGAAACACGGTTTCCAGACAAAATATCAGTCAATATCAAGGAACTCAGCCGTTCCCGCTTGCCGCCATCCTTACCATTTATGAATACACCACAGCAACAAAACAGGCCGGACACCATTTCACAGGCGAACATGGCAGGCGAACATGCCCGCCCCTCCCCGGCATTCCATACAGGGACAACCGAATCCCGTCCCCCAGGAAACGCGGCGGGCGAACCGTCCCATGCCGCCCCATCAGGAAGGAGCAGCCCCCCACCCCTCACCATCCCGGACACCATTCCCCGGGACATCCGCCTCCCGTGCTACAGGAAATCATGCCGGAGCCTTCCCTCCCTCCCAGGGACGGCCAGGACAAACACGCCCGGCAGCAACTCAGCAATACAACCGCCCCATGCCTCCCCAACAAGGCGGCCGTCCAGCCCAGTCCCCTTATTCCGGGCAACCTCCGCTTCAACAGCCGGGACTCCGCCCGCAGGGAAACGGCTCGGCCCCCTGCCGCCAACCCGTAGTACGGCAAGCCCCTCCCCGGCAACAAAACAGGCCGGCGTATCACCCTTCCCAGACTCCCCAGGCTTCCGACAACGGTCTGGACGACTACATCGGAATGAACCAGGCGGCTAAATCCGCCGCTCCCGGTTTTATGGAGAAGGAATTTATGCCCACTTTGCTGGATGCCTACTCCATTGCCGTTAAAAACGCCCTTTCCATTGTTCTCGCCATCCTGCTCTGGATACTGACTCTCTGGATTCCGTACATCAACATCGGCACCACCATCGCCCTGTGTACGATGCCTCTTGCGCTGAGCCGGAATAAGCCCATCTCCCCCACCTTTATTTTCGACAAACGTTACCGCCAGTTCTTCGGGGAATTTTTCCTGACCGGCGGGCTGATGCTTGCCGGCATCCTGGCAGGGGCCTTATTTTGCGGATTTCCGGCCATCGTCATCCTCATTTCCTGGTCATTAGCCCCCATGCTTGTGCTGGACAAAGGCTGCAATGCCTCGGAAGCGCTGACGCTCAGCAATAAATATACCTACGGCAACAAATTCCTCATCTTCATCCTTTTCCTGGCCCTTCTGGTGAGCCTTGGCGTTCTTCTCGGTATTTTGGGTTTCATCCTGGGAGCTATTGCAGACGCCTTAGGCTTTATCGCCATTCTTCTGGCGATCATCCTCATTCCGGCTACGGGCGTAGGACTTATTGCCGCCATCTACAAACGGCTCGTTTACCAGAATTCCTCCCCCTCCTGACACACTCATCCCCCCGGAATGCCGGAGCATTCCGGACAACCGCCCTCAACCGTCCCCATGAATCTTCCCTCCGCGGCCTGCCTCCTGCTCCTCTCCGCCGCATCCCCCCACGCGGCGGAAACGCAGCCGGAGGCGCAGGCGTCCGCCCGGCCAGCCATATCAGGCAAAACCGGAACCACCTCCTTCACCACCGCTCTCCCGCCGTTTGCGCTGCGTTACGCCTGGTTATGGCCCTTCCGGAAAAATTCGGATAAGAGGCAGGGGGCGGCTCCCGGCCCCCAACCCGCCATACAGGGAAAAACATGGGAGGCATGCATGGCGGAGGCCAGGGAAAAACTGGGACAGGGCGGTGGATATGCCTGCACGGGCAAAGCGCTGGACAATTTCATCCAGGCGTTTTCCCGGGATGAACGGAAAGGCCTCCGGCTGCAGCCCGGAAAAGCGCGGCCTTCCTTCTGTTCTTCCGCCGTTTACGGCGCGCTGCTCCTGGCGCTGGAGCTCTGGAACTCCGGCAGGGAAGAAAACGGCCTGGACGGGAACGCCTGGCAGGCCCTGGCCCCCAGAAAAGCCCCGGACGGCACGGGGGCCTGGGGCTGCGCCAACGCCAACGGCCCCGGCCTGGCCGTCCTAATCCATAAGCTGGGAGGCGGGCACAGCTTTACCGAATGGGAAAAAGCCCGCTCCGGAGACATCATGAAACTGTGGTGGACGGAAGCCGTCGGCGCGAAGGAACGCGGCCATTTGACCATCTATCTCTCCCAGACGGAAGACAGCCTGACCTTCTGGTCCTCCAACCAGTCCAACTCCGGGAAAACGCCGGGCTACGGAACCAAAACCATCCCCAAGTCAACCGTCAGACACGTCCTCTTTACCCGCATTACCAGGCCGGAAGCCTTCGCGAACGCCCCCCATGTCGGAACGGATCCATGGCTGGGCTCCCTCCTGAAAAAAACCGTCACGATGGAAGAAGCCCTCAGCCGCTGCGGCCTCACCCCGTCACCCTCAACAAAAACCATCCAACCATGAACTATCCTCCCCCTTCTCCCATGCCCCGTTTATCCATCCCCGCGCTCGTGTGGAGCGGATGCTGCGCCATCGCAGGAATCACTCTTATCGTCTACACCTGCCAGCACTACGCCCAATGGAGCAAAGCCCTGCCCGGTTCCGGGGAATTGCGCGCCCAAGTGGAGCACGCCCGTAAAATCCGTCTGCGGCATTTTTCCCTGCAGCTGGAATGGCAGGAAAAATCCATCGGCATGGCGCTCACGGAACAGCAAATGGCCAAATTGAAAGAAGAAACTTCCCAAATCAAACGGGAGATATGGGAAGAGGAAAGCGCCTGGAAGAATCTCGCAGAACAGATTGACCGTCAACAAACCGCACTACTCCAGGCTCAGGCGGAAATGCAGTTTGCCAAAAGCGCGCTCAGAGCGGCGGGAGTCAGACAGAAAGATATAGAAAACCGCATTTCCTCCCTGGAGAACGAATTACAGGAAAAAAGCCGTTGATTTATCGAACGCCATGAAGAGATTGACTATTTACTCCACCCTTTTCCTTGCCCTGTGCCTGTCCGCCTGGGGCCTTTCCTGGTACGCCCTCACTACGCTCCGCAGCGAAACGCGCTCCATGAACCGGGAACTTTCCTTCTTCAATGAACAGGAAGAGCGTTATCAGAAAACCATTCCCCAGCGGATAGTGGATGAAAAACGTTTCCGGCAATTCCCTTCCACCATAGAAAAGTTCCGGGAGATGGCCGTCCAGCACCGGCAAATAGCCGGCCGCAGACAGGCTGTGGCGGACGGCGTCTTTCAGAAGTACCTGGATAAAATTCTGGCGTCCGCGAAAGAAAGAGAAAAAAGAATCATCCTGCTTCAGCGAATCACAAAACAGCTTGAACAAGAAGCCCAGCAATTAACCCACAAACGATAAAATACCGCCATCTTATGAAAACCATCCTGGCGAGCGTCTGCCTGGCCTTATCCTTACTACTCCCGGCACGGGCAGCGGGATATGATATTCTCCTGCCCTGGTTGGCCCCCCAAAGGTTAGGATTTACCTCAGGCAAGGCTATCCTTGATTTTGCGGAAGACAAAAAAAGATCCGAACTTGACATGCTGGTCTTGGACAAAACCCGGTCGCTTCCCGCCGATATCGCAAACGCGTTCAACAAGATCACCACCCCTGTAGCAGCTTCCTTCCTGGCATACAGCAGGCTGCACAACAAAACGGTAGATGAGAACAATTTTTTCTCCAAGGGAATTGCCTGGTCTTACCTTGTTATCCGCCTTCATCAAGCTGACAAGGACAATAATCAGACAGGGTACGTTACCGGTTGGTATACTAATGCCAATGGATCCGATTATCGGACTTATGGCGCTTTTGAGAGCGTATCCAGGGCCTTTATAGGACGCTGGGAGCGATCCGGGAAAGACGGTCCGATGGAACTCCAATGGCGCCGGGTAGATCGAAACGGGGATGGAAAGATCCACGATTCAGAAGGATACGAACATTTTATTCATGGGGAAGCTGATCCGGACAATGCCACCATCTGCGGCGACTGGGTAGCGTATAGCGAAAAGCTGAAAATACAGGGTATGGAGCATCAAAAAGGAACCATGCGCATCATTCTTGGACGGCTCAATCCCGAAGATTATTCCTTTGATATGAACAAGGTCAAACGTTCACGGGAATGGAATGACGAAAAAGTTAGAAAATCCATTAACGATTTCAATAATATAGCATCCATCTTAGGCACGAAGTATTTCCCATATTTCTTCACTCACGAGGAGCAGGAACAGCTTGTGGCTCATTATGTGGATAAGGCATGGGACTTCTATTCAGAAAATCTCCCACCCAATATTAAATCAAAAAAAGGTGATATTTTAAAATTTAAAGTTAATCTGAAACATCAATTCTATTCAGATAACTCATCTAGTCTTGTTCCTATGCAATTCTCACGTTCTACTCCCTGGATATTAAATATATCAACGGGAACATTTCTCACAAACATGGTTGAAGATAAAAAACGATTTAAGTCAAGATTGTCACTGATCGCTCATGAAGTATTAGGACATGGAATATTTTTTCGTTACTCCAGACGATTCATTAACAATATCGCTAATGAATTATTAAAGGAAAATTTTAAAACAGATATAGAGATTGGAGGAAACAAGCAAACAATTAATATATCATCATATCCGGATAAAGATGGACGCGCTACCAAAGCTATTGAAGAAGGTCTAGCCGTTGCTGCTGAATATGCCGTTTACCAAAAGGAAAAAAAGATATGCATAAGTCTCTCAGATTTCATGCAAATTCGATATATAGATTCCAATGGCATGAAAGCAGCTCTTTATAAATTAGGCGTAGATTTTCTGATGAAAAAAGGTATTATAAATAATAAGGGAGAACTGAATTTTAAAGAAATTTACTTTGACCGTGAATACTCAACTAAATAACTGCCATTTTATAGATTTCCATACATTGAAAACCCCATGAAAAAATCGGAAAACTTGTCGGATGTCTTTCATCATGTTGCCTCCATCATTCAAAAATCCCTGACGGGAGGAGATTCTCTGACACGAGCGGAAGAAATCATCGCCTTCATCATTGTCTCCTCACTGATAGCCTTTATCTTATACCTTGTAGCCTTTTGCAGGAAAACGCTGAAGCCGAATGTTGAAAATATTGCTCCCATGGTCATTGTCCTGCTGATGGGAATATGCCTGGTAGTAACCATCTACGGCTACATGACGGAAGGCTTTTTCCCAAGCATGACTCTGTTATGGATCTTCAGCGGCATTACCCTCGGCATAGGAAAGGCCATGGGGTTCTTCCCGGAAGAGGACACTTCCGGGAGCGTCATTCAAGAAACAATGGCCGAATGGAGGGCAGAGGATAAATACGCAAATTCTCTTGAAGGTAAAAGCATTGTATTCGACGATGGCACCAGAGCAACTATCCGGGGCGAAGACCTGGAATCTTCCATGGAAAAATGGGGGCTTCGGCTTGGAGCGCTCGGAATCGGTCTAGCCATAGGAGCCGCCATCATCGGACCGCTTGCCTGGATAGCATGCGTCTGGCAGGCATTTGAGGCCGGATGTATTGCCTTTAATCAAAAGCCTGAATAATCCCACGTTTTATGTTGAACATCTCTATAAAACCGGAAACAGCTTCCTCTGAAAAAAGCGGCTGCTCTAACAATACCCAGACCTATGCTCATGGAGAAAGCTATGACGGAGAACTAAAGAACGGATGCCGACATGGGAAAGGGACCTACCACTTTCATGATGGCTCCTGGGTCCTGGGAACATGGGAGAACGACAACCTGTCAGGCCAAGCCATCTTTTACCATGCAACACAGCAACGGACTGACCAGGGAACTTTTTGCGGGACCTCCAGAAAAGGCCATGGAACGATGACATGGAAAGACGGCCATATCTATGAAGGCACATGGAACGATACGGAAGAAGGGTTGCAAGGCAAGGGAGTCATGTGCTCTCCAGAAGGAAGAAAAGAGGAGGGAAAATGGATAAACAATTCCTGGAAAAGAAGCTTTTCTTATAAAAATTCATTTTACGACGTCATCTATCCCATTCAAAAACACCCTGTTTCTTCCCTGGTTTCTTTATTCATTATCCTCGCGTTGCTTATCCCTGGAATAGCCATTGATGTAAAGAATTGCATTTCGGATCCCTATGCCATCTATCTGCTCATGGGCGACTGCTTCCCATCCGCAAAAAACACTGCCTTCGTCAATTTGGCCTACCTTCTATCAGGGGTGACGCTACTCATCATCGCCATATACGGACCTGTCTTTAGACGCATTTCCGGGATCCACTATAATCCGCTGACAATAATATTATTGTCAGCGATGTCCCTTGGCGGGGCCATGGGGTTTCTTCAAACATCCTACAGAGGAGAAGCCTATTATATCATTACCACCATATTCAGCTTTTATCTTCTTATTTTCCTGACAAAATTCTATTATAAATCCGTTCGATTTGAATTTGCGCTCATGGCAGGCATCCTGTTTTCATGGCTGTCTATTTTGCTTTTCAGGAATTCCTATTATCTTTTTGAAGGCATGCGATGGCCTTATGCGATTCCGCTATTGTCGGTACTTGCCTGTTTTGCATTGGGCCGCATCAAATATGAACAGAACGGATCTTTTTCCAATCACAAATCATTGACCCTGGCGATATTGGGTATTTTCATAAATTCAATAATCTTACAACCCTGTCTGAATATGGATAAAATTTTATCTTCTTTAAAACATTTACCCTTTTTCAATTAATGGATATTCTCCCTTCCTTCTCTTTTCTCATCATTGCCGCCTTGTGCTGGAGCCGGTCATTTGCCGGAGACGTCCAATCTCCTCCGTCCCTGGAAGGGGCATCGCTGGAAATTCACGCAAGAAAGGAAGAATATAAGAATTTGCATCATGAGATTTTTCTGAATTTAAAGGACGGCCTTTCCTGGGAGGGGAGTGAAGACAAAATCGTTACATACAAGCCTAAAGGGAAAACCGCTCATATCATTGTCGCTTATTGTGATAAGCATAAAGAGAATCATTCTTCCGGGGAAATGTACGAAGAGGATCCATCCCTGTTCAGACACTATTATTTATCAGGGGAACAATCCTATGAGAAGGCAAAGGGAGAAAACCCGAAGCCGGCCACCATCACGTTCACAGACAAGGGAGGCTATTGCTATTACAAAGGGATTCTTCAGGGCTATCTTACCTGCGATCAAAAACAGGAAGCGGAAAATCTCACCGGGATTCCGGTAACTATTATGCTGGATGGAGAAAAAACTCCCGATCCGGAACTGACAGCTTTGCTCGGCCAGCTTGACAGCGGAAAACTTACGGGGCGCCAAGCCAACTGGGTGCGTCAGGAGCTGCTCGGATATTGGACGGAACGGCTCCATAAAGCGCATTCGGCCCTCATGGAGCATTACTCCCATGCTCCAGCCATAGCAAAAAAATTGAAGGCGGCTCAGAAGGAATGGGAAAGTTTCCAGGACTCCCTGGGAGCGGCATATGCCGCATGTCTGACGGAAGAGGATGAAAAAGAACAGAACAGCCAATGGTTTCAGTTTAACATGCTCCGCCTGGACTGCAGTAACACCGAGCGGCATTGCCGCACTCTGGAAGAACTGCTGGACATTATCAAGATGAACGGTCTCTAAGCGGACGAAAACTACCAACCATCACCATATTAAATACATATGAATATCGCAAAGACATTCAGCACTTTTCCCGGACAGGCGGAGCCATTAATATTATTCGAGCTGCCGCATTCATTCTTCTTACCGTCCCGGCTTCAGCGCAAATACCGCCGGAGGCAAAGATGCTGGAACTGACTTTTCAGGAACAGCAACTCCAGGACATCACCGGAACATGGGACTTCCCTTCAGGCGCCGTTCAAATTAAGGATCCGAAAGAATTCCGAATGGAGGGGGAAAGCATGACGTTCGAGTATCTGAGATCCTTAAATGACAGTGTCCACCTGTTCCATATCCAGGAAACCAAGCAGAAGAAAATGGTAACCCGGATTAACAACCTGCTTCTCATTATCCCTTATGACTGCCGCGGGCCATTCCAGGAAGGGGTGATGAAACCCTGAGCTTTTCCGTAAAAGAGCCTCTCTTTTACGGGAAACCCATTTCAGAAAACCGCAACCCATGCCTTTCCCGAATCAGGGTTACCCCAGTCTGCCCCCGCCTGCCGATGATTTTAAGGCCATCAGCCTGGGGAGGGCCGTGTATTCGCGGCCTTTTTTCATCAGGCCGCCGGCGCTCACCAGATTCTGGAGTTTTTCGTAAATCCTCAGCCTCAGGATTTCCTCCCCGCCCAGGGACATGTGCTTTTCCTTCATCACGGCAACGGTACGCTGAAAAATGTCATTGAATTCCAGCATGCCCGCTTCATGAAGAATGAGAATAAGCTCATCAGCCACCAAATCCGGTGTCTTGCGCGAGGAACGTGATTTCCTATCCTCCAGCATGATGACAGGATATTATCATGACACACTTCCAGCCGTCAAGTTGATAAAATTTGCGTCATTTCCCGCCGGCATATGGCTCCAAGAGCATCCAAGGCGGCTGGCCCGATCAGGGATGAGGCCCTGCTCCGGAAACCGGAAACGAGCTGCCGCCTCTCCTCACAGGAGGATTGCGTATCCGGATGGGGAAAATTTTCTGCAAGAAAAGGGAGAGGGGAGCTCGTATTATCTGCAGCCCGGGCAATACGGAGCTTGTTGCAAATATGAAAGGAAATAAATGGTCCATTTTCAGGTTAGGTGCAGCCGCGGCTGTTTTTTTCAGCCCTTTTCCCCTGCAGGCCGGAGAATGCACGCTGATGAGCTATAACGTAAAGAACGGCACCGGCATGGACGGCAGGAGGGATTATGACCGCACGGCCCGGGTAATCGCGGAGGAAAAACCGGATGTCGTGGCCCTTCAGGAGCTGGACCAGGGGACAATCAGGAGCGGCGGCAGGGATACCCTGCAGGAATTGGCCGCAAGGACAACGTTGACGGGAACCTATGCCAAAGCCATTGATTATTCGGGCGGTTCCTATGGAGTAGGCATTTTATCCAGGGAAAAGCCTCTGAGCGTCAAACGGATTCCTTTGCCCGGCAGGGAGGAGGCCCGTGTGCTGCTGATGGCCGAGTTCAGGGATTACTGGTTTTGCGTCACGCATTTGTCCCTGACCAGGGAAGACAGCAGCGCTTCCATCGATATGATTGCCGCCTTGGCCGCAAAATGCAGCAAGCCCTTTTTTATTGCCGGGGATTTCAATTTAACGCCGGATTCGGAGCCGATAACCCGGATGAAGAAGCATTTCATCCTGCTGAGCGATCCGGCCCAAAAAACGTTCCCCGCCGAGAATCCGGAGGAATGCATTGATTACATCTGGATGTACAGGGGAAAAAAGACAGAGGCGTTCCATGTGAAGGAACGCAGGGTAATTGAAGCTCCCGCCGCCTCCGACCACCGCCCGATTAAAGTGACGGTCAGCTATTGACATGATGTTTTCGGTCCGTCAACGGGTAGCCCGCGGGGCATTGACGCCGCCCACCAGCAGCACGATTTCCCCCCTGGGGGGGCGTTCCGCAAATTCCGCCGCCAGCCGGGAAGCCGGACCGCGATAGTAAGTTTCAAAGGTTTTTGTCAGTTCCCTGGCTACGCAGACGGGAATGCCCGGATCCAGAGCCGCCAGCGCCTGCATGGTTTTAACGATGCGGTGGGGGGATTCATAAAAAATACTGGTATGGGACGCTTCCGCCGCCGTTTGGAGCACGGCGTTTTTTTTCCCGGATTTGACGGGCAGAAAGCCGCCGAAGAAGAAGGCGTCCGTAGGCAATCCGGACCCCACCAGAGCCGTCACCACGGCGGATGGTCCGGGAAGGATGGTGAAGCTTATTCCCTTTTCCTTGAGCGTCTGAATGAGACGGTAGCCCGGATCGCTCACGCCAGGCATGCCCGCATCACTGATCACGGCAAAGCTTTCCCCGCCGGCCGCGCGCCGGCCGCTCGCGCCGCAATTTCCCCGGCGCGCGGCTGTTCATTGTGGTCATGCATGCTTATCAGCGGTTTGCGGATTTCATAATGGGAAAGCAGAAGGCCGGAATGGCGGGTGTCTTCACACGCAATGACATCCACCTTGCGCAGCACATCCAGCGCCCGCAGAGTGATGTCCGCCCGGTTGCCGATAGGCACCGGAACAAAATAAACGCTGTATTCCACTTTCTCCATAAGCACAGATTTTCCTGAACCGGGCGGAATCAGCCATTGGTAAGGGTTTCCGCAATGGAAGTAGCCACCAGACGGGCCGCATAGGAAAGGGCATTCGTGCGGGCCGACTGAATGTTGCCCTGGTCAAAGAATTGACCTACTTCCTCCGCAGAGCCGGCATACAGGATTTCCTGCGTCCTGGCGTCCACCACACGGTATTTGACAGACAGGCGCAACCCAAGTTCCGTACTCTTGTAGGTGTCTTCCCGGCTGGATCGCAACTGGTCGAAGGTGATGGAGTACACTTTCCCCTCCACCCGGATATCCGCATCCGCGCCGGAGCTTAACCGGTAGGTGCCGTCCCGCTGCAGCTCATCCGCCAAGGCGCCGGTCACCAGCGTGGCGGCACGGGGCTCCAAAGAGTTGTTGGCAAAAAGGCATACCTTAACGGTCTGCGCCAGTTCCAGCTTGGGCGGCTTGGTGCCGCGAAGCCCCAATTGTTTTTAGCCGCAAGAACCGGCCAGAAGGCAAAAAACGGGCAGGAAGAGTTTGAAAACGTTCCGGATACGGTTCATGAGGACGGAGAGTTCCTGTTATCTGCTGGTCACGCGCAGTTCTTTCAGGCGGGCCTTCGCCCTGGCGGCGGCGGCAGGATTGATGCTGCCTTTGGAGGCTACTTCCTGGTAGCAGAAGACGGCGGCATCCGCATCTTTCATCTTGGTCAGGTAGTATTCCGCCACTTCCAGCTGCTGGGCCACCAGCTCACGCTTCATGGCCGCCAGATCGGCACGGGCGGCTCCCGCACGGGCGCTGTTGGGATAACGCTGAAGGTAGTCTTCGTACGCTTCCTGAGCGCGGGCCACATTGACGTGGTTGCGGTCTCCGTCCGCAGCAGCCTGGCGATACAGGGTGGCTATCTGGAGCTGGGCCGTGGGGGCCAGCGGAGAGTTGGGGTAATTGTCCACCAGGTTCTGGTATGCCTCTATGGCCTCCTTCATCCGGCCGCGCGCGGCCAGGTAATTGCCCAGCACGTTCATGGCCTGCGGGGCGGTAGGGGCATACGGGGCGTTGTCGCGCACATGCTTCAGCCATTCCGTGACGTTCGTGGGATCCATCCTGACATCAAACATCCACAGCACGCGGTTGGTCAGCGCGCCGCTCGCAGCGCCGAAGGCCATTTCCTTCTGCCGGGACATGGCCTGCCTGTACAGGGGGCTGTCCGGGTGGCGGTCAATGAGTTTCTGGTACTGGTCAAACGCTTCCGCAGGTTCCTTGCGGGCCTCATAGAGTTCCGCCATTCTGAACCGGGCCTGGGGAGCTTCCCTGGAAAGGGGGTGTTTTTCCACCACGCGCCTGTATTTCTTGATGGCCCCGGAGAGATCATTCTTCGCTTCCTTTGCCCTGGCTTCCTGCATCAGGGCAATCGCCTGCTGATCCACCATGCGGACGGTTCCGGGAGGAGGAGGCGCTTCCGAAGAGCATTGGCACAGGGCCAGCGCCCCGGAAACGGCAGCCATCATGAGAAACAGTTTTTTCACATTCATGATTTTACAGCAGAAAAAGAGGGCGCGTCAACCCGGAGAACGCAGATTGACGCGCAAAAGGAGTTAATGGCCCTTGCCGTACACGGCTTCGGCATCAAAAACGACGCCTCCGTCCGCTTCACGCAGCGTGACGGCCCCCCCCTGGGGCTGGGCTTTCAGTTCATCTCCGAACGGAACGGAACGGTAAAAGCAGGAGTGGTGCCCGGTGTGGCAGGCTCCGGCGCCGCACTGGTCCACCAGCACAATCAGGGCATCCTGGTCACAGTCAACCAGGATTTGCTTTACTTTTTGCACATGGCCGCTGGTAGCGCCCTTATGCCAGATTTCCTGACGGCTGCGGGAATAGTAGACGGCTTCCCCCAGTTCCATGGTCATGCGCAGGGATTCCGCATTCATATAGGCCAGCATCAGCGGTTCATGGGTAATATGGTCCATGGCGAGGGCCGGAATCAGGCCGTTCTGGTCAAATTTGGGGGCAAATTCCACGCCTTTTTCCACATTCACCTTGCCGCGGTCGGCAAAGACAATCCGGGATGAGATGTCATTTTGTTCCATAACCGGCCCCCTTAGTACATGAAATATCCGACATATACCAATCTTTTCTGTTGCCCTGACGCAACGAAATGTTTTCATAGGAGCATATGGCATTTACGGCATCCCAAGCGTTCGATCTGCTGCGCACCGCCTTCTCCCGCAACCGGCTTCCCCATGCCCTGCTCATCGTGGGAGACGAGCATCAGGGAGCCTCCCGCCTGATCCTGCAACTGCTGGAGCTGATAAACGGCATCCGGGCAGACCATCTGGACAGTGTAAGGGACGAGTATTGCCGGCTGGTGCGCCCCAAGTCCAAGTCGCGCCGCATCCTGCGGGATGATATCCGCGCCGTGGAACCCTTTTTGCAACAGCGCGCGGCGGAGGGGAAATGGAAGATAGCCGTGTTCATGGATGCGGAGCGGATGAATGACGAGGCCGCCAACGCTTTCCTGAAAACCCTGGAGGAACCGCCCGGCCAGTGTCTGCTCATTTTGTCCACCTCCCAGCCGGATCAGCTTCTCCAGACAATTATTTCCCGCTGCGTGCGCGTCAATCTGCTGCAATCCGGAGAATTCAGGCTCACTCCTATTCAGGAGGCCCTGCTCCCGCACTGGCTGGAGACCTGCCGCAATCTGAATAATGACCTGGCCGCTCTGGCCTTCCGCAGCAGGTTCATGGACGTCATGGCAGAAGCCAAGGCCGCCATCACCAAAAACCTGAACCAGGCTCTGAAAGATGAAGCCAGGGAAGCGGCCCAGGGTACGGACGCCTCCGACTGGGAGGCCCGCAATAAGGACGCGAACGCCGCCCAGATAGAGACGGAATACCTGGAACAGCGCAATCAGGCCCTGGAATTGCTCATCAGCTGGTTCGGACAGGCAGCCCTGATTGCCTCAGGAGCCCCGGAAGTCACTCCGATTCATCCGGAGGTGCGCACGCTGGCCGCCCAGATGCCCGTGAACGAATTGCTGAAGCGCATGGAGGCCCTCAACAGGCTCCGTGATGATTTGAATTTCAATATTCACGAAGCCCTGGCCCTGGATGTCCACCTGCTGGCGGCCGTCGGGTCCTGCTGACCGAACACCCCCGCCTGTTACCGTCGGGCCGCGCACGGCATTGGAAAAGGCGCAGAAGGTCAGTATTCTTGCTTTTCCTTCCGGAGCAGGGGCGCCATGATTTCCTCATAGGCGCGGAATTTCTGCTCATACGTCAGCCGCGCCGCCGCCGGACTGGTGGAAGGCATTTGAATGACGGAAAGCGTTTCCCGAAGGAACAGTTCGGGAAAATACCGTTTAAGGTATTTATGGGAAGCGGTGCCGTTGCAGCAGACCACGCCGATGCCCGGGAAGCTATCCAGCAGGGCCGCAATGTCATTGGGCTGTTCCTGGTTCCTGGGAGATGTGCTGGTCCAGGCTGCCGGGCCTGACGCCGGAGGCCACCACATCCCACAGCCCCACCCCGCCCCGGTTGAGCAGAGACAGGCGTTCCCCATATGGCAGGGAGGGATCGAACCCCAGAAGGGACCCCATGATTTTCCAGAACGCGTTGCGGGGATGGGCGTAATACTGGGCCTGACGCAGGGATTCGTCTCCCGGCAGGGAACCGAGCACCAGCACGGAACAGTCCGGGGTGACGGAAGGAGGGAAGGAGCATTTTTTCACTACGGGAAACGGTCAGGGGTTCTGCATGCCGGAATGCCTGCGCACTTCCTTCATGCCCACTTCCTGCCGGAGCAGGGAGGACAGCCACGGGTGACTTCCCACGGAGGGGGCCAGGTTGAACCGTTCCGGCCTGGTGATGCGCGTGAAAATGACGCGCCTGATCCGGGATTTGGGCACCGTCCTGGCTCCGTAACCGTCCGGAATGTTGGAAGACCAGAACGTTACCTGGTCCCCTCCATCCTTCACCAGGACGGTCAGATGGCCGGATTCCCGGCGCCCGATGCGGTCCGTCCAGAAAATTTTCATGAAGTCGCCGGGGCGGGCCTTCCTCCAGTCCTCAAAGTTGATGCCGGCTCCCAGCCTGTGCACCAGGACGGCCAGGCCGGGGCCATTGGCGTTCGCCCATCCCCACGGCCCTTCCCCGTCATGCTGGCCGAAGCGGGGGATGAGGGCCAGCCACGCGCGTTCGGAAATAACGGGCCGCGGCTGTGCAGAGTCCCATATCTGCAGGGATTTCAAAAGGAGCAGGTAGCAGGCGGAGGAACAGAAGGAGGGCGTGGCGTTACGGAGAAGAAAAACGGGACGGCGCGTGCGGGGGTCCCAGCGGCAGGCTTTCTCCGCAAGGGCCTGCATGGCTTCCCTGCTGGTTTCGTAGCCGCCGCCGTTCCGGAATTGGGAAAGTCCGGTCCGCAGGGCCTGGTACCAGGAAGCCTCCCCCGAAGGCACGGCGCTCCCCCGCCCTGTGGAAGAAAGGTCCGCAGCCGATGCTGCGGAGCACAGCAATCCAAGACAGCAAATCAATGTCAGGGCGTTCCTCATCCTTGCTCCGCAGGGTATACGGACGGTGGAAAATATCAAGGGCGGATTGCGTGCGGCACTGTACGAAAAGGAAAGAAGGCCATAGCCTTTTCCCCGGAATTCCTGTTGTTTTGTCTGGACTTATCGCCCGGCGTCCCGTACTGTGCGTCAGGTCACGCGCCGGGTATGCGGAGCGGAGAGGCAACGCACCTTGGGCGGACCTTGTTTCCGGCATTTATTTTTAACCACCACGGACCACATAGAGGCATCATACCATGGCAAAACGCGAAGATATCCGCAAAATCCTCATTATCGGCTCAGGCCCCATCATCATCGGCCAGGCCTGCGAGTTCGACTACTCCGGCACCCAGGCCTGCAAGGCCCTCCGCGCCGAAGGTTACGACGTCGTTCTGGTGAATTCCAACCCCGCCACCATCATGACGGACCCCGGCATGGCGGACCACACCTACATTGAGCCTCTGACCGTGGACCGCATCACGGCCGTGATTGAGAAGGAACGCCCGGATGCCCTGTTGCCCAACCTGGGCGGCCAGACGGCCCTGAACCTGGCTTCCAAGCTGCATGAGGAAGGCATCCTGAAACAGTACGGCGTGGAAGTCATCGGCGTGGACCTGGAAGCCATCGCCCGCGGCGAAGACCGCATCATCTTCAAGGAAACCATGGACAGGATCGGCGTGCCGGTCGCCAAGTCCGAACCCGTCTATTCCGTGGAGGAAGCTGAAAAGGTGGCCGCTGAACTGGGCTACCCCGTCGTGCTGCGCCCCGCCTACACCATGGGCGGCACGGGCGGCGGCATCGTTTACAACGTGGAGGAACTGCGCCAGGTAGTCCCCCGCGGCCTGGCCGCCTCCCTTATCAACCAGGTGCTGGTGGAAGAATGCGTGCTGGGATGGGAGGAACTGGAACTGGAAGTCGTCCGTGACGCCAAGGGACAGAAGATTACCGTCTGCTTTATTGAGAACGTGGATCCCATGGGCGTGCACACCGGGGACAGCTTCTGCGTGGCTCCCATGCTGACCGTTCCGCAGAAAGTGCAGGATAAGCTTCAGGATTATTCCTACCGCATTCTGGACGCCATCGGCGTCACGGGAGGCACAAACGTGCAGTTCGCCCACAACCGGGAGGACAACCGCATCATCGTTATTGAAATCAACCCCCGTACATCCCGTTCCTCCGCCCTGGCTTCCAAGGCCACCGGCTTCCCTATCGCCTCCGTCTCCACCAAGCTGGCTTCCGGCGTCACGATGGACGAACTTCCCTACTGGCGCAAAGGCTCCCTGGAAAAATACGAACCTTACGGAGACTATGTAGTCGTGAAGTTCGCACGCTGGGCCTTTGAAAAATTCCCCAAGGCGGCCGACAAACTGGGCACCCAGATGAAAGCCGTGGGCGAAGTAATGAGCATCGGGCAGAACTTCAAAGAAGCTTTTCAGAAAGCCGTGCGCTCTCTGGAAATCGGACGCGCCGGCCTGGGCCGCGTGAAAAAGCTGGAAGCCCTCTCCACCCCGGAATTGCGTGAAAAAATCACGTACGGCAACAGCGAACGCTTCTTCCAGATTTATGAACTCCTGCGCCGCGGCGCAGCCGTGGAGGAAATCGTGAAGCTGACCCGCATCACTCCGTATTTCATTGAACAGATGAAGGAACTGGCGGACTTTGACTTTTCCCTGGATGGGCAGGACTGGGATTCCCTTTCCGCGGAAACCCTGCGCCAGGCCAAGGAAATGGGCTTTTCCGACAAATACCTGGCCCAGATTTTCGGGGTGCCGGAAAAGGCCGTCCGCGCCCGCCGGCAGAAAGACGGCATCACGGCCACCTTCCGCATCGTACCCGTCAGCGGCGTGGAACACGCGGAATACTACTACTCCACTTACAGCGGCGCGGCGGACGAAGTTCCCGTGAACGACAAGAAGAAAATCATGATTTTGGGCGGCGGTCCCAACCGCATCGGCCAGGGCATCGAATTCGACTATACCTGCGTGCATGCCGCCTTCACCCTGCGCGACCACGGGTATGAATCCATCATGGTGAACTGCAACCCGGAAACGGTTTCTACGGACTTTGACACGGCCAACAAGCTGTACTTTGAACCCGTGACCGTGGAAGACGTGCTGGCTATTTACGAAAAGGAAAAGCCGGAAGGTGTCATCGTCCAGTTCGGAGGCCAGACCCCGCTTAACATCGCCCAGGCCCTCAAGGACGCCGGCGTGAAAATCATGGGAACCCAGCCGGAAGGCATCCGTCTGGCGGAAGACCGCGAATATTTCCGTGAACGTATGATCGCCCTGAATATCCGCCAGCCGGAAAGCGGCACGGCCCGTTCCCTGGAGGAAGCCGTGGAACTGGGGCGCCGCATCGGCTACCCGGTCATGGTGCGCCCCTCCTTCGTGCTGGGCGGCCGCGGCATGGAAGTCATTTACGATGAAGAAAACCTGAAGCGCTACGGCGTGGAGGCCATTCAGGTCAGCCCGGAATATCCCATGCTGATCGATCGTTTTCTGGACAATGCCATTGAGGCGGAAGTGGATGCGCTGGCCGACGGCACGGATACTTTTGTAGCCACGGTCATGGAACACATTGAGCTGGCCGGCATTCATTCCGGCGACTCCGCCTGCGCCATCCCCCCCGTGACAATCGCTCCCAAGCACATCCGCACCATTGAGGAACATGCCGCAAAAATTGCCCAGGACTTCCAGGTAAAGGGCATTCTGAACGTGCAGTTCGCCATTTGCAATGATGAGGTTTACATCATTGAGGCCAATCCCCGCGCCTCCCGCACGGTGCCTATCGTCTCCAAGGTAACGGGAATCTCCCTGGCGCGCTACGCCACGGAAATCATGCTGGGCAAGAAACTCAAGGAGCTGGGCCTGAAATCGCGCGCCTGCCGTTTCATCGGCGTGAAGGAAGCCGTCTTCCCCTTCAACATGTTCCCGGAAGTGGACCCCGTACTGGGGCCGGAAATGCGCGCCACGGGTGAAGTCATGGGCATTGCGGACAACTTCGGCATGGCCTATTACAAGGCCCAGGAAGCTGCGGGCTGCATTCTGCCTACCGCCGGCAAGGTGCTCGTCACGGTTTCCGACCGGGATAAGAAGTTCATCGAACCCATCGCCCGGGACCTGATTTCCCTGGGCTTTACCATTGTCTCCACCGGCGGCACCGCAGAATACCTGCGCGGCCAGGGCGTGGAAACGGAAGTAGTCAACAAGCTGCATGAAGGCCGCCCGAATCTGGGCGACATGATCACCAACAAGCAAATCGACCTGATTATCAACACTCCAGTGGACCGCACCAGTATGATTGACGACTCCTTCATCCGCATGCAGTCCATTCAGAAGAAAATTCCGTACATGACTACCATCGCAGCCGCCAGAGCCACGGTGGAGGGCATCCGCTCCGCCCAGCACGTGAAGGTATCACCCCGTTCCCTCCAGGAATACCATTCCTGAACGGGAAATACCCCGGCTATTTTAATAAAACCCCGCATGCGTTTCAGGCATGCGGGGTTTTATTCATCGTCCGGCAGACGGAGGATGTGAATTTCAAAAATCGCCCGTCCACAGACTACCTCTTTGCCGCACTAATGCAGATCAAGCCCTTGCTATCTCCGCGCAAATCAATGTGGCATTATCCTGGTTGGGCGCACCGTCGCGGTTAATGCCGTTCAGCACGGAACGCACCAGTTCTTCCGCGGAAAGCATGGACAAATACCGCATCCCTGCCGGCCCCAGGGAATCCAGATAAGGCCCCACTCCGTCACTGGCGACCAAAACACGGTCCCCCGGAAATAAGGGAAAGCATTCCTCCCGCAAATCCACCAAAGGAACTTCCTTCCCCATCAGGGCAGAAGTCAGGGAATGGCGGGCAGGATGGCTCAAAGCCTCCTCCCGGCTGATGATTCCTTCATCCGCCATGCGCTTCAATTCCGCGGAATACTGGTGCAGCTCATTAAGCAGAAACATTTTTTCTTCCCGGATAAGCAGCAGAAGGGAATCCCCCACGCTGACCCACCTCAGCCCATCCTCCCCTATCCAGGCCGCTACCAGCGTTGTCCCCATCTCGTCATCCTCCCCTCTTTTCTTCCGGGCGGACCATACCTGTTCATTCGCGGCGGTCACTGCAGCTTTCATTCTCTCTCCGGGCAAACCGGATTTCCGCTCAAAAGCCCGCAAACAACCTTCCACCGCCGCGCGGCTGGCCAATTCTCCGCCGGTATACCCACCCATGCCGTCCGCCAGCACCAGTACCAATATGTCCTCTCCAGCCAGAATGGAGAAAGAATCCTGTTGGTTACTGCGGGCGCCCAGAATCTGGTCCCCATGCAATCCGGAAACCAGAAAAGGCTCTTGGGAAAAAGTCTGATGCATCATGGCAGTAAATAATCGTAACATGGATGGCCTGCCTTAATAAAGCAAGAATAGCGAGAGAAAATAGCCATGCCTGAAGCCGTGGAATGATTATTCCAGGGGAACGAAAACGTCAGCCTGCATGGCCGGGAAAATGCGAAGGAAACACCCCGACGGAAGGACCCCATGCAAAACCGGAATGATAAGCGGAAAAACAGCCATTGAATGCCCCAACCCGCAAGCGCTCCCAGTATTCTCCGTAGTATTGAGCCAGGAAACACCTTCCGCCCAGGAAGAAGAAAGGATAGTTTTTACTGGCGGCAGGAAAAATAATTCTCCGCCATATTTTCCGATTTTTTTATTCCATGAGCCTTCATTCCGCCCCCTCCATCGTTTGGGAACTTTCCGGAGAGCCCTGTGAAACGCGGGATCAAGCCCTGTCCGGCATTAAAAATAACACGGAAGCTTTCATTATCTGCAGCCGTGGTGACGAATTCCTCCAGGCCATCTGCAATAGTCCGGATAATTACCATTACGAAATTTCGTTTGCCGGCGGAAAGGACAGGGAGCTTTACATGACGCCCAAAGACCTGGACTACTCCCGGCTCCATGACCTTTTTTCACGCTATGCGGCAGGGGAGGATCTTTCCCATCTCAAAAAGGAGTGGACTCTTGATGTCCACAAACCCGGCTATATTACCGCCATCGTTGTCGTTCTGGCAATCATTGCCGTCCTTGCCGTCATCATCTTCAGTTCCTGAACCGAAAGAGGCTTTTCCTTTTCCGGAGTCCATGCATGAACGCCGCATCCTCAGCACTTCCCCAGATACACCACAGTTTCATTCGGAACCGTAACGCGCCCCTCCGTTTCAAACCGGTCAAACAGCTTTTCCAGGGCGCCCAGCCAGGAGGACAGCTCTTCCCCGCCCTCCGTCAAGGCATAGGAGGTGGACATCATGCGGCGGAGATACTGCTCCCGCGTGTAGGACAAATCATTTGGAAAGCGGAATACCTGGAAACGGTGGTTGAAAAACGCTCCAATGCTGTCCGTCAACTTCTCCAGCCCTCCGCTGAATCCATAAAAACACGGACAGTAAAGACGGTGGATATTTCCTTCCTCCCGGACAACGGGGCTGTCTTCCACCCTGGAGTTCCAAATCAGGGCTACCTTGCCTCCTCCGAACAGAATACGGCGGCACTGCCTCTCGAACCCGGCGGTGTCAAACCAGTGGAATGACTGCGCCGCCGTCACCAGATCCACCGAAGCTCCGGGAAGCCCGGTCCGCTCCGCCGTTCCCGCCACGGAATGAAAACGGGGAAAAGCGGACAGCCTCTTCTCCGCTTCCTTCCGCATGTCATCATTGGGCTCCACGCCATACACGGTCCAGCCGCGCTCCAGCATGGCGCGGGAAAGAATGCCCGTTCCGGAACCTATATCCGCCAGACGGGGATTCTCCCGGCGGCTCTCCCGCGTCAGAAGCCCAACAACGGAGGCGGGATAATCGGGCCTGCCCTGGGCATAAGCCCGGGCTTTTCCAGTAAATCGGTCAGTATTATTCATTAGTTTTCAGGGTATGGTTTACTCCTTTTCTCCCGCTATTCCAGCCTCAATGCCGTACCCGGCTCAAGAAAAGCCGCCATGCTGCGGGATCCCGGGAAAAAACTGATTTGCCCGGTGACCGTCATGCAGAAAGGCATGCGGGAAAAATTGCGTTCCTTGCCCCTTCCCCGGCAACATGGGCGGAGCAGTCCCTACAGATGGCTTTACAAGTCTTTCATGAACTTTTAGTATCCGGCTCAGGCCCGCCTTTCCCGGATTGCGTCCTGACTACCGGAAAAAGGAACATCTGCGGGTTCCATTTTTCAGACTGCTCCGCCCATGTTCGGATATTACAGACTTGCCTCCTCCGTCCCCCAGCTTCGCGTGGCTGAAGTGGACTACAATGTCGACCAACTTACGGAGGAATTCCGGAAAGCCGCAGAACAGCAGGCGGCATCCGTCGTTTTCCCGGAACTGTGCATTACGGGCTATTCCTGCGGAGATCTTTTCTTCCAGCCGAACCTGAGGAAAGCAGCCCTGAACGGCCTGCTCCGCTTTACGGAAGCCACGGAAGGCTCCGGCACGATTGCCGTGGTGGGCCTGCCCTTCCTTCATGAAGACGCTCTGTATAATACGGCGGCGGTAGTGCAGTCCGGCCGCATTCTGGCTCTGGTGCCCAAAACCGTGCTCCCCAACTACCGGGAATTCTATGAAAAACGTCAATTCACCTCCGGCAGGGAATTGGGTACAGGGGTGAAGGAAGTCACAGTCAATGGGATGCATATCCCGTTCGGGACAGAAATCGTTTTTCATGAAGAATCTTCCCCCTTCAGTTTTGGCGTGGAAATATGCGAAGACCTGTGGAGCGTCATTCCTCCCAGTTCCAAACTGGCTCTTCTGGGAGCCAGAGCCATTCTCAACCCTTCCGCAGGAACGGAACTCACCGGTAAGGCCGCATACAGGAGGGAACTGGTCAGACAGCAGAGCGGCAGATGCCTCTGTGCCTATGTCCTTTCCTCCGCAGGTGTGCATGAATCCACCACGGACACCGTATTCGGCGGCCATTCCCTCATTGCGGACAACGGCAGGCCAGCAGCGGAGGGGGAACGGTTCTGCAGGGAAAGCACCCTCATCTTTGCGGACGTGGATTTTGAACGGCTGGAGGCGGCGCGCCTCTCTGAAAGCTCCTTCAATGACAGCAAATCCCTTTTCCCTGCCGGGAATGCCCTGCATCTGGCCCTGCCGGAACAGGTTCCCGGAGCGCCCGGCCTGGAATACGCTTTCAACCCGGCACGGCCCTTTCTGCCTTCTCCGTCCCGCCGCCGGGAACGGTGTGAGGAAATCATCTCCATCCAAACGGCAGGTCTGGCCAAAAGAATGGAACATACCCGCGCGCAACGGCTCGTCATCGGCATCTCCGGCGGGCTGGACTCCACGCTGGCTCTGCTCATCTGCTCCCGCGCCTGCCGTGCGCTGAAGCGCCCGGCCTCGGACATTCTGGCCGTGACAATGCCCGGTTTCGGCACCACGGACAGAACCCATGACAATGCCGTAACCATGTGCCGCCTTCTGGGCGTGGAACTTCGGGAAATCCCCATCTCGGAATGCTGCCTCCGGCACTTCGCCGACATCGGGCACGATCCTGCCGAACGAACCACCACTTATGAAAACGTCCAGGCCCGCGAACGCACGCAAATTCTGATGGATTTGGCCAATAAAACCGGGGGGCTGGTCGTGGGAACAGGGGACTTGTCGGAAATTGCCTTGGGATGGAGCACCTACAATGGGGACCACATGTCCATGTACGCGGTCAACTGCTCCATTCCGAAAACGCTGATACGCTGCCTCATTGAACACATCGCGGAAGAATCATCCCCGGAACTGGCAGCCACCCTCACGGACATCAACAACACTCCCGTCAGCCCGGAACTCCTGCCGCCGTCGGACGACGGCACCATTGAACAGAAAACGGAAGATGTGCTTGGGCCTTACGACCTGCACGACTTTTTCCTCTTCCACTTCATTAAATACGGTGCGGAACCGGATAAAATCCTGCACCTGGCGGAACATGCCTTCCGCGGCGAATTTCAGCCGGACTTCATCCGCCGCTGCCTCGGCATCTTCATCCGCCGTTTCTTCCGTCAGCAATTCAAGCGCAGCTGCATGCCGGACGGCCCCAAGGTGGGCACCATTTCCCTTTCCCCGCGCGGGGACTGGCGCATGCCTTCCGACGCCTGCGGGACCGTGTGGGAAAAAGCCATCTCACACTACTGAGACCTCCTATCCGGAAAGCTGCGGAGACGGCTTTTCCCGGAACCCGGCAAGGATTCCAAAGACCACATCAATGCCCGGGGGCTAACTTCAGCCCGATAATGCCTATCAGCAGGAAGGATTGCGCCAGCATGCGCCAGATATTGGAAGAATCCCCGAACCACAGAATACCAACCAGGAACGTGCCCAACGCGCCAATGCCGGTCCACACCGCATAAGCGGTGCCGATGGGGATGTTCCGCTGGGCAAGCCACAAAAGAAAACCGCTCAGAACCATGCTGAAAACGGAGCAGGCGATGCAGGCGGCGAATTTGCCGGGCCCTGTGCCGGGCGTTTGAGAAAGTTTGAAACCCAGAGGCCATCCGATCTCGCAGAGACCGGCCAACACCAGATAAATCCAGGACATATATTGAAACGGGGAATCACCTTCCGCTCACCGGCCTTCCCAAATGGGAAAAGCTCCAAGGGCAACGGATGCTTCGCAGAATATCTGCCCGGCGTTTCCGATCAAGGCAATAATTTTTTATGAACCCGTATGAAATGGGATACACCCTGTTTCACCGGCTTTGGGAAAATGGTTCTTTCAAACATGGAGTCTACACAAAACATATTTACCATAAGACATATACCTGTTCTTTTTAATTAAAAAACGGTCTTATTTCAAGCCTTCTTGAATATCCTTGAGCCGGGAGCCTCCGCCCTGTGATATTGGTTCCGTTATGGCTATTCATTATTCACTTGCCGCCATCATTCTGACCGGAAGCATGGCTTCCACGGGAATCGCGGCTACTACATGGACAAACTACATGGACAAGCGCCCCCCCCCCGATCTCTCCCCCACATCCCAGTACCTGTGCACCGGATGGTCTTTCTGCCTGGGAGAAGCAGGGTCAAGGCTTATCACGACCAGCACGCCGCATTCCCAGCCAATGGATGCAGAAGTTCGTCTAACATCCATTGATTTCAATTTGAGAGAGGCCAGAAAAAACGGAACAGGCCTGCTCATCGTGCAACATTCAGGCGGTATCCAAACCATTATCGGCAAATCGGACAATACCATTTCTACTGGAAACTATGCTTCCGGAACATGGACTTTTAGCAACGGGCCAATTTTAAATACAGGCACTACTTATTACGCCATGTTTACTGAAACGGATCTGTCCACCATCAGCATAGGAGACTGCTGGGACAACAATTTCTTCTCCATCAACGGTTCCCGGCGCATCGACAATTCCATGGATAACGCAGCCGGAACGGGGCCGTCTGTCAACCAGCTCGCTTTAGTCGGCTCCAATTGGCAAAAGGACTTTATTGCCCGTAACGATAACATGGTTCCCACAGGTCTTCAAATTCATACATCGTCCGTACCGGAACCGGCAAGCGCATTGCTGCTTGCATTTGGCATGGCACTTCTGCCCTTCAGACGCCGCAAATCTCCCACCCTTTAATCACAACATCCATTTCCCATGAATCTGCACCTATCATCCCTGGCAGCGTTGCTCCTGGCGTCATACCTTCCGGCGCAGGCCACCGTACCGGACCATTCCCCTTCCACAGCGTTCATCCGGAACAGTCTCCCTGTCGTTGATCTGGATCAATGGACAGAAGCCCAGGTAATCATTGACAAGGAAAAAGGAAAATACCTGGGACATCTAACGACGCTATTGCTGAAAGACGGAAAAACCATTCTGTGCGTTTATCCTAAAGGGCACGGCTCCGGGGAAATCATCCTGAAAAAATCCACGGACGGAGGCAAAACATGGAGCGAAAGGCTGCCGGTTCCAGAATCATGGAAAACCAGCAGGGAAGTACCCACACTATATGAAACGGAAGATTCCCGGGGAAAGCGCCGCATTCTGCTTTTCAGCGGCATTCAGGGAGGAAACAGAAACACAGCCCACAGAAACCGGATGGCGGTCAGTGAAGACAACGGGACAACATGGTCCGAACTGACTCCCATTCCCAAACAGGCCGGAGGCATTGTTGTCATGAGCGACCTGATTCCTCTAAAAACGGGAAAAGGGCATTATATGGCCTCCTACCATGCCAATGCCCGGGGCAAAGACGAACATGGAGAGTTTCACACCATTGAACAATATGTCACCTTTACGGAAGACGGTGGGCTGACCTGGACCTCCCCCCGGGTCATTTTCCCGGGGACAAGGGACATGCACCTGTGTGAGGGAGGTTTTGTCCGCAGCCCGGACGGAAAAACAATTGCGCTGCTGTTACGGGAAAACAGCAGGCACCATAACTCCCAGATCATGTTTTCCGGAGATGAAGGCAAAACATGGACTCCCCCCAAAGAACTGCCGGCAGCCCTGTGCGGAGACCGCCACCAGATTCTTCCCCTGCCTGACGGAAGACTGCTGGTTCAATTCAGGGATGTTCCCCCGACCAGGAAGAAAGGGCAGGCCGCCAGCCCGACGGAAGGGGACTGGGTGGGATGGATAGGCCGGTGGGAAGACCTGAAAAACGGCACGGAAGGCTCATATAAAATCCGTTTTAAGGACAACCGCAACGGATGGGACTGCGCCTACCCGGCTGCCGAACTATTGCCGGACCATACCCTGGTATGCACTACCTACGGACACTTTGACAAAGGGGAATTGCCATACATCCTCTCCGTCAGATTCAAAATCAGCGACACGGACAGCATGGTCAGGCAATACGCGGGGAACAAGCACCCCAAAATCAAAAATGACACAGGAGCGGGAGAAACCGTTTTTGACCCCAATGATCCGGACTCCGTTAATCGCCTTCTGAAACGTTCCTGAACATCATATTCCTCCATGCTCCTGGAAAACGCGGAACGGGAAAAACACAACCGGCAGAACCGCTTGCCACCAAACACGACCAGAAAGTATGATTCCCCCCATGAATAATACATGCCCCGGGGAAACGGCCCAGTCAAGAACCGTTGCCAAATTAAAGCACCGCCTCCGGTCCGGGCAATTCACAAACGCCATGCCCGGAGAACGGGAACTAAGCAAAGCGCTCGCCGCCGGCAGGGGAACCATACGGAAAGCCCTCGCGCAGCTGCAGGAAGAGGGCTTCATAGCGGCTCCGGATAAAAACAGGGCCAGGAAAATCATCAGGACTTCTACAAGCCCTGTGCAGCCTCTGCCCCTGCTGGAAAAACGCGTTTGCTTCCTCTCCTCCGTTCCCATCCGGGACATCCCCCAAAGCATTTGGGTGGAACTCTACCAACTGGAAAAAGCGCTGCGGATCGAAGGTATGGCGCTTCAGCTGGTTGAAGCCACATGGGCAGAAAAAAACAATCCGGACATGCGGCTGGAAAAACTGGAAACAGAACATCCCGGCTCCTGCTGGATACTCTACCGTACCACGGAAGAAGTACAACTGTGGTTTAAGCGGAAAGGCATCCCCTGCCTGGTCCGGGGAGTTTCCTACCCTTCCTCCAATCTGCCGTATCTGGATACGCATTGGGAAGTGCTGGCCGGTCACGCGGCCGGCTACCTGTACCAGAAAGGACACCGTCGGATCGCGCTCTGCATACCGGATTCCAAGCTGAGAGGCAACAGGCTCATGGAACAGGGATTCCTCTCCTTCCAGGGGGAACATTATACCCCCTATGTCATCCGCATGCCGTCGGATGCCATTAAGGCAGCCCAGGAACTCAACCGAATTGACCTGGCGGATACGGGTATTACCGCCTTAATTCCTACCCGGAGCAGAATGCTGATATCCATCATCTCCTGGGCGGCCACCATGGCTAAAAGCATCCCGGAGGAAATAAGTCTGCTCAGCCTGGTTCATGAACCTTACCTGAACCATATCACTCCTCCCATTACCTCCTACCGCTCCCCTGCAGAAAAAACGACGCGCAGACTTATCCGGATGATTGAAGCCCTGCTGGAACATCGCCGTATCTCCAATAGCCTCATCCTCCCGGAGTTATGCCCAGGCCAATCCATCAGTACGTTGAATTCCCCCCCTCCTGCCTTTGAATCCATCAAGCAATAAGGCCTGATCTGCTTTCTTCCATAACGCTCCGCTACGGAAGAAAGCATTCAATCTCCCCCTCCCGGAGACCCCTCCGGAAGGGAAAAACGTATTGCCCGGCTTTCCTCTATTTGAGAACAGGGGCTTTTTTGCCGGGAGCCAGCCCCGCATCCTTCCCGTCCGTCAGCCATTCAATGGTAATGGGAACAAACTTCAGCTTTTTAATATGCTCCTGGTTCTCCTCATAAAGCACCCCGACGATGCCGGGTTCCACCATGGCAAGGCTGGAATAGGCAAAACCGACCTCGCCCAGCAATTTCTTCACCGGCCAGGTTTTGCCGTTGTCATAGCTCATGGCCACCTGTCCCTTAATGCGCCGGCCCGCGCTGGGCCCGGAAAACAGGATGCGGCTTTTACCGCCGTAGGCAGGCTGGTCGCTCAGGGAATACGTCATCAGGGAATTCTGGGTACTGTCGCAAAACAGCTCCGGAGCGTCCTCCACCTGTCCCCAGGTCTCCCCGCCATCCCGGGACCACGCAATACGGCGGCAATTGCCTGCGGGCAATTCCCTGCCCCCCAATGGCGCGCAACCATCACCACGCCGCCGTTATCCGTTTCCGCAATGGACGTCTCATTCACCATGCCCTTCATATTGGCAGTCGGCTGACTCAGCTTCCAGCTCTTGCCGCCGTCATCGCTGTAAATGCAGGAAATCACCCACTTGCCGAACGGCCCTTCATTCATCGGAATCACCAGGCGGCCCTTGTGGGCGCCACTCTTCAGCTGGGTTCCCGCATTCGGGCCGGACGCCATAATATCCACTCCGGAAGGACGCTTGGTCGTCTTCGTAATCTCCTGCGGCTTCGTCCAGGAAGAACCTCCGTTCCTGCTCTGAATCATGAAATTGCGGATGCACTTTTCATCATCCCATCCGTCCGGGATATTGGGCTGCCGCTCCTTGACGCCGGCAGGGTAACGCTGGAACACGACAGTCACGGTTTTGGTTCTGGCGTCATAAACAGGGCACGGATTATTGAACGTGGCGCCATGGGCCTTGGCAATCGCCCGGGGACGGGACCAGGTCTTCCCGCCATTCTTGCTGACGCTCATGATAATATCGTTCTCCCCCTGGTCGGTATTCTTGTACCGTCCTTCGGCGAATGCCAGGAGCTGGCCCTTGCCGATACTGAGCAGGGCGGGAATACGGATGGACGCATAGGGATTGCCCTCCCCGGCGCTGAATACGGTCACAGCCCTGTCCGTAGGGAAACCGGTTTTCTCTTCCTGCCCGAACGCCGGCAATGCCACGGCGCATACGGCACTCATCAAACACTTGAATACGGAGTTCATCATCCTCTCCACCTTATTCCATTTTCCCCTTCCGCACAACAACCATGTCATGCATGTGCGTCAAGACCAGAGAAAAAGGAACATAAAGAGAAACACGCGGCAGGAACGCAATACTGCCGCCGGGAAGCCCGGAAGGCTTCGGTTCAAAACTCAAGAGGGGAACAAGGAACGCGCCCATCCGGATACGGCGCCCCGGAAAAGCGCCCGCCGGAACACGGGAAATATCCGGAAACGTGAAACCGGCCGAAAAAAACCTGCCGCAACGCCAAAACCATTCCACAAATCAACCGCCCGGCCTTTCTCCTGACGGACTGCCTATTTATTCATCAAGAGAAAAATGGTGAAAGAAGAAGAAAACGGAACCTGTATCTTGTAACATCACGGAACCACCTGCTTCCCGTACTGTCATGAACCGAATCCTTCCATTACTATCCCTGCCCCTGCTGTCGCTCGCAGCGGCATTTGCCGCCAACACGCCGGAACACATCGGCAACGACCTCAAACTGTTCAAAGACTCCTCCTGCACCTCCCTGAAGCCGGATGTCAAAGACACTTCCGCCTTCCAGTCTGACGCGATGAAGGAACTCGCGGCCAAAATCCTGGCGGGCCATTACAAGCCGGACTACCTGTATGCCGAATACCGGGCCCTCCCCTCACCGCGCCAGACGGGGAAAAATCTCAGAATCGGCGACGGATTCAGCAAATACGACAACATGACGGGCGTCTATCTGGAAAAGGGGCGGCATGTTGTCCTGGTCGGCAAGACGGAGGGGCAGGAAATCAGCCTCCTGCTGCCGAACCTGATGCGCAAGCCGGCCGAAGGAGTGCAGCCCACAAAAGACCCCAATGGCTGGGGATTGCACAAAAAGCAGATTCCGCTCAAGGAAGGAATCAACATCATTGACGTGGAAACGCCCGCCAACGCCTATATCAGCTACTTCACCGAAGACGCCGGCAAGGCGCCGAAAATCCCCGTCCACTTCGTGACCGGCAAAGCCAACGGCTACTTTGACACCACCCGGGGCGACACCAACAAGGACTGGGTTCGCCTGCTTGACCAGGCCGTCTCTCCGATCATGGATGCCCGGGGAAAATACATCCAGGTTGCCTACCCCGTAGAATTCCTGAAAAAATTCACCAAAGACCGCGGAACCGAACTCATCAACGCCTACGACAAGCTCATCGGCATCCAATACCAGCTGATGGGCCTGGATAAATACGGCAAAATCCCGGAAAACCGCGTCCTGGCCCGCGTGAACTTCAACTACTACATGTTCCGCGACGGAGACGGAGTCGCCTACCTTGGAAACGACGGGACAATGCGTATGGTCACCGACCCTGAAAACGTTCTCAAGGGCGATGCCTGCTGGGGATTCTCCCACGAAGTAGGACACGTCATGCAAATGCGCCCGATGACCTGGGGCGGCATGACGGAAGTCAGCAACAACATCTTTTCCCTGCAGGCCGCAGCCAAAACAGGCAATGAAAGCCGCCTGAAGCGCCAGGGCAGCTACGACAAGGCCCGTAAGGAAATCATCGAAGGGGAAATCGCCTACCTGCAATCCAAGGACGTCTTCAACAAGCTGGTTCCCCTGTGGCAGCTCCATCTTTACTTTACCAAAAACGGACACCCCGACTTCTATCCTGACGTCATGGAGTACCTGCGCAACAACGCGGGAAACTACGGAGGGAACGACACCGTCAAATACCAGTTCGAATTCGTCAAGGCATGCTGTGATGTCACAAAAACCGACCTGACGGACTTCTTTGAGAAATGGGGATTCTTCAAGCCCGGAAAATTCCACATCGGCGACTATGCCCAATACGACTTTAACGTCACCCCCGAAATGGCGGCGGAAACGAAAAAATGGATTGCCGGCAAAGGCTACCCGAAACCTGAAACCGACATCACCGAATTAAGCGAGTAACGAGATTCGGCAATCCCGACGATTCCTTTTAATCATCAAATATGCTGCAAACGGATAAGAAAACAGGGGCTCAAGTTCAATTCTTTTGAAAGTATTTTTGATGATGGAAGATTATTAAGAAGTTAAACTCCCTCACCAAAGGGTGGAATCATTTCTGATTCCTCCCTTTTTCATTTCTATATCCATCCCCCTATTCCCAGCCATACTGAGTACGACAAATGTCAGGTACCCCTAAATTAAATGTATTCCCCCATTTGATAGCCTACCCAG
>ERZ780012.143-NODE-143-length-32002-cov-3.02094_pt1 | contig 32002 bp, 32 predicted proteins | sample MGYA00511869_ERZ780012 | MGnify/ENA primary metagenome ERZ780012 (study PRJEB29588, sample SAMEA2161608) | human gut metagenome | biome: human gut; feature: human-associated habitat; material: faeces | place: Denmark | collected 2008/2010 ... | reverse complement strand
GGCGGTGACGGAGGCAACGGCGGCGACGTCGTGTTTGTTGCCGATAAGGAAATCAATACGCTTATCGACTTCAAGTTCCAAAAATTCTACCGCGCTCAAAACGGCGGCGACGGCGAAGCGAAAAACTGCACGGGCAAATCCGCGCCGAATCTCATCGTAAAAGTGCCCGTAGGCACGGTTATTCGCGACACGGAGAGCGGAAAGGTTATTGCAGACCTCTTTGACGACGGCGAAACTTTCGTTGCGCTAAAAGGCGGCAGAGGAGGCAAGGGCAACAATCGCTTTGCGCATGCAAGACGTCAAGCGCCGTCATTCTCGCAACTGGGCGAAACGACGGAAGAGCATCAGGTTACGCTCGAACTCAAAACCATCGCGGACGTCGGACTCGTCGGTTTTCCGAACGTCGGAAAATCCACGCTTTTGTCCGTTTTGACAAGCGCAAAACCAAAGATTGCCAACTATCATTTCACGACGATCAGTCCGAATCTTGGCGTCGTGCAAATGTATGACGACAGCTTTGTCATTGCGGATATTCCCGGACTTATCGAGGGCGCAAGCGAGGGCGCGGGGCTCGGACACTATTTCTTGCGCCATATAGAGCGTGTGCGCCTTATCGTGCATATCGTGGACATAAGCGGCAGCGAGGGCAGAGATCCCGTTGACGACTACAACAAAATCAATGCCGAACTTGCAACATACAGTGAAAAACTTGCCGCGATTCCGCAAATCGTGGTGGCGGGCAAGGCGGATTTGCTCACCGATCGCTCTGAAATCGAAAAGTTCGAGAAAGCAATCGGCAAAAAGGTTTTCGTCGTTTCGTCGGTTACGCACGAAGGGCTTGACGAGCTTCTTGCCGCAATGAAGCAAAAGGTTGACGAGCTTCCTCCGCCCCAACGCATCGAGCGCGACGAGGACTTTGAACTCGAACCCAAATCCGATCAAAAATTCACGGTGTCTCGTATGCCGGACGGCTCGTTCTTCGTGGACGGCGGACTTGTGAACTTCCTCATCCAAAACGTTACGATTTCGTCGCAGGATTCCTTTGCGTTCTTCCAAAAAGTCCTTAAAGACCGCGGCGTAATCGCAGAGCTCAAAAAGAAAGGTATGAAAGAAGGGGATATCGTTACCATCGGCGACATCGAATTCGAATGGGTTGACTGATAAACGCCAAAATTAAATCACCCGCAATGCAACGGATTTACGGTTTGTATCCGATTGCAAGCGGGTGTTTTTTATTGCCGTGTTTTCAATGCTGCGATTTGCAAATTTGCATAATCGTTCTTTCATCTGGTTGAAGCTCGAAATCAATCGACGTTATTATTCTCCCGAGCGTATTCGTCTTGACACTCTCTTTCAAGCTCCTCAAACGCTTTCGGGGACGACAAAGTGCCGTTGCCGAGTGTCAATGTGAGTAGGGCAAGCACAAGCAGTATTGTGCCGAAAACGATATAGTAGATTTTGAGGGGAGTGAGAAAAGATACCAGTACGAGCACCGCACCCGAAAATGCATAGTTTTTGAAATTGCGCCGAGAAAGTATCGTTTGAAGCAATGCCTTAAAAGAAAATTTTTGTCGCGGTTTTTTCAAGACGGGCAGGGCGTTGTGTTTTGCAAGAAACTTGTAAACTTGTTTCGCTTTTACGATTTCGATATTTATATCTTCGAGATTTGCAATTTGCCAGGCGTGTCTGTCAATCGATTTGGTGATGAGGTAAACATGATTTTTCCCATGCTTTTTTGCCGTTTTGCAAACGTTTGCAACGTCGCTTCCGCCAAGTGTCGAAAACTTGAAATTTGCGATTATTATGCTCTTTTCAAGCAAAATATAGTTTGAACCATTCTCGATTTGAGGATTTTTTAGAGCGGTTTTTATCAAATCTACAATATATTCGCCGCCTCTTATACAAAACTCCGTTTCGAGTCTGTCGTATGTATAAGGCTTTTGATTCCGCTTTGAGAAGTAACGCACGCTTACGAGAATCACGCTTGAAAACGCAATCGAAAATACGATTGCTCCCACCGCGTTTTTAAACAGCAACGCAGACCAAACGAACGTTGTCAGGGTGACGATTATGCTTGCAAAAATGTAGTCGAGTGCTTTTGCCATATAAATATTTTTGCCAAAAATCAAGTAGTAAAAACATGTTGCAGCTTAAAAAATTCTTTGCATACGCCTTGATTTCTTGAAAGTTTTTCATATGTGTTGTATAATAAAAATATGGAAAAAACTTTGATTTTCGGCGGGGCTTTCGACCCTGTGCATAAAGAGCACGTTGCCATGTGCAAAAGCGCGATGCAAGAGCTCGGTATATCCAAACTCGTGCTTGTTCCGACAGTAACACCACCTCACAAGAGCGCGGGATTTTTGAGTTTTCAAGACAGATGCGATTTGCTCAAAGTCGCTTTCGAGGGCGTAGATTTTGTCATCGACGACATTGAAAACGCAAGAGAAAAAGACAATTACTCCGCGCTTACGTTGCCTATACTCAAAGAAAAATACGGTGATATCGTATATCTTATCGGCGGCGATAGCCTTGAATATTTCGACACTTGGTATCATCCCGAAAAAATCGTTCAAGTTTGTCCGATTGCCGTTTGTGCGCGCGAGGGATACGACGATATAAGGGATAGAGCAAAACGTCTTGAACAAAAATTCGGAGGGGAGTTTATACTTTTGAATTACGTCGGCAAAGACGTATCGTCATCCGAAGTCAGAGCAAAACTGCTTATGGGCGAAACTCCAATCGAGATTGACGAGCGAGTTTTGGATGCGATAAGACAAAAACGTCTGTTTTGCGAGTATGAAGATATGGCAAAAAAACTCCGTTCCTATCAAACGGAAGAGTTGTTCGCACACAGCAAAGCGGTCGTTTTGACGGCGATGAGGCTCAACTCTTTGCACAACTTGAAGCAGGATTTCACCAAAGTGTTTCTTGCGTGTTTTTTGCACGACAATGCGAAAAAGCGTCCTTCTCTCGACGGTTTAAACGTGCCTTGCGACGCAGTCGGAACGCCGGTATTGCATCAATTTTTGGGTGCGGAGAAGGCGAGGCGAGATTTCGACATACAAGACGAGGACGTGCTTGACGCAATCCGTTATCATACCACCGCAAAAGCGAATATGACTATGCTCGAAAAGCTCGTCTATACAGCAGACAGCGTGTCTTTCGACCGCGATTACGAGCCAATCCCCAAAATCCGCGAGATTGCAATGCGCAATTTCGACGAAGGGTTTAAAGCGGTGTTGAAATACACCTATGACAAAGTAGGCGCAAGCGGCAAACCTATGCATCCGCTCACGCAAGAAGCCGTGAAGTGCTATCTCGGTTGAATTGTTTGCGCTCAAAAAGCACGGGCGCAATGCAAAACTAAAGATAATCGTTGTATTTTTGCAAATTTGACCGTTGAAATTGCATGGCATATATGCTAAAATCAAATTGTAAAAACGTGCAAAAACACGTTTTTTGCACACGATAAATACAAATATACCGAAGAACTATCGCTTTTTGCGACAGGAGGATTTATGGAACCTATTGAAATGAAAGACATCATTTGTGCCGAACTTGACGAGCACAAAGCCGTTGATATCACGATTTTGGACGTTGCGCATCTGACAGTTATGACGGATTATTTTGTCATTTGCACCGCAAAGAGCAACAAACAAGTCAAAGCACTTGCCGAGTTTGTGGAAGAAAAAATGAGCGAAAACGGCATCGAACCCACACACACCGACGGTATGGGCGAGGGTAAATGGGCGGTGCTTGACTACGGCGGAGTCATTGTGCACATTTTCAACGACGAAACGAGAATGTTCTACTGCCTCGAAAAACTTTGGGCGGACGGTAAAAACGTCACAAAGTACAATGGCTGAAAAGTAAAACGCGATAGCGAAACAATATAAGTATTTTCAAAACAAAAAGCCTCGTTTTCGAGGTTTTTTTTTTGATATTCTAACATATTAAATTGGATTTTTATAACTTAAATTTTATGGCTTTTATTAATCAAATCGTTTGCTAATTGCTTCCTCGATTTTCGCAAACGAGGGCAGTTTCAAAGCGATTTTGTATGACGTGATTTGAAATACTTTTATTTTATTCGTTGCCGCGCGATTTGCAAAATCTCGGCTTTTTGTTCGTTTGACATATCGGGTTTGATTTTTCTGTAAACATCGACGTCAAGCGTCGCAACAACGTCGAGCGAAAGCTCTTTCGACAAAAATTCTTGCGTATTTTTCAAAAATTCGTCCCGTTGACTTTTCAGGTAAAACGGTTTCGTAAGCATTGCGACAAGGCAACTGTTTTGATAGAAAAAGCATTTTGCGCCTATGACGTTTTCGTCGCCGAGCATCAGAGCGCATACGTTTTGCTCTGTGGATACGTTTTGTTGCGTCGTTGATTGAATTGCGGTTTCTGCCAAAATTGTCATACCGAGATTATTTGCCAAATTTTCGTTTTTATCACGTATTTTCAAAAAATTGTTTTTGGACTTGACAAGGCGGCATATTAGGCATATCATAAATTTGCTTCAGGGCGAGGTTGAAATCCCCGCGGGGGGTATAGTCCGCGAACACGCACAGCGTGCCGACAAGGTGCAATTCCTTGACCGACGGTATAGTCCGGACGGAAGAAGCGACGTATTTTGCATTTCAACATACGTTTGCGCCCTCGAAGGCGCATTTTTTTATGCAGTTTTGCAAAATCAAAAAAGAGTGCGCCAAAGGAGAAAAATGGGCAAAGAAGCAAAGAAAAACAGTGTTTTCAAAGCAGAGCACAACGCCGACGGAACAAGCGTCAAAGTCACGAAAGAGGACGTAAGGCAGACTTTTGCAAAATTCAAAAATCCGCGTTTTTCAACCGCATATATCACCAAAATGGCGATTTTGACGGCGATTTCTTTCTTGTTGTACGCATTCGGGAAATTTAATTTACCGTTCATGTTTCCGCAATTTTTGGAGATTCAGATAAGCGAGTTGCCTGCGCTTTTGGCGGGATTTTCGATGGGACCGATAAGCGCGTGCGTGGTTATCGTATTGAAATGCCTTTTGAAATTTCCTCTGTCCTCGACCGTTTACGTCGGCGAGGCTACCGACATTTTGCTGGGCATAGCGTTCGTGCTGCCGGCATCTTTGATATATTATTTTCATAAGGACAAAAAACATGCGCTGATCGGACTTGCCGTGGGAACCGTGTGCCTCACCGCGCTGTCGATTTTGGTGAATAGATTTATATCCATTCCGTATTACGTTCAGCTATATTTCAACGGCGATTTTTCGCTGATAGTAAATTTGCTCGCACCGCTTTACAAAAACGTTACGGTTGACACCTTTTACACCTATTATTTGTTGCTCGGCGTGTTGCCTTTCAACTTGTTTAGATGTATAATAGTGAGTGGACTTACGTTCGTATTATACAAACGTCTGAGCAAAATTCTGCACTGGGACGGCACGAGTATGAAAAAATCGCACGACGTTTTCGGAAAACATACCGTCAAAAACATCGAAGAAACTTACGCTCTTGCAAAGCAAATCGCAAGCACTCTCAAAGGCGGAGAGGTTATTTTGCTAAGCGGCGATTTGGGCGCAGGCAAAACCACTTTCACCAAAGGGCTTGCAAAGGCGTTGGGCATAGACGACGAGGTTACAAGCCCGACTTTCACCATACTCAACGTTTACGAGGACGGCAGACTCAAACTCAACCACTTGGATATGTACAGAGTGGAAAGTGCGGACGAACTTGCCGAGCTCGGCATCGAAGATTGTTTTGACGAGGAAAGCGTCACGGTCATCGAATGGAATAAATTTGAGCATATTGACGGCGAAATAATAGACATAAATATCACTCCGACAGGCGAAAACGAGAGAGTTTTCGACGTCGAGAAAAGGGATAATAAATGAACATTCTTGCAATCGATACAACGTCGACGGGGCTTTCGATCGCACTCGTCAAAGGCGAAGAAAGCCACTATTTCACAAAAGAAATCGGCAAATCTGGACACAGCGCAACACTTATGCCGCAAATCGACGATATGCTCAAATCGCACGGTGTAAGCGTGCAAAATCTCGACGCGGTGGCGGTGAACGTCGGTCCCGGCTCTTTCACGGGCATAAGAATAGGCGTGTCGGCAATGACCGCGATTGCGTTTGCAACGGGTGCAAAGCGTATTGCCGTGACGAGTTTTGACCTTATTGCACACCAAAGAGGAGAAATTCTTGCCGCAGTAGATGCCGGACACGGCAATCTGTATCTTGCAAAATGCCGCAACGGAAAGGTTTTGGAAACGAGTTTTTGCGAGGCAAGCGACGCTGCAACAATATCGGACGCAGTGTTTACAACCTTAAACGACGTCGGACAAACACTTGCGGAAGTCGTGAAAGAAAAGGCGCAAAACGGCGAATACGTAAACGTTTTCGAGCCTTTTTATATGCGCAAATCGCAAGCCGAGAGGGAAAAAGATGAAGTTTGAATCCCTCAAATACGAGCACCTCATGCAAATGGCGGAAATCGAGCGCGAAGCGTTTGATCAGCCTTGGAACGAGCGTATGTTTATCCCCGAAGTCGAAGATCCGAGCGCACATTATCTCGTGGGTGTGAGAGGCGATGAAGTGATTTGTTACGGCGGTTTTCACAAAGTGCTCGACGAGGCGCATATAACTAATATTGCGGTGAAATCGACCGAGCGCGGCAAAGGTATAGGCAAGTTGCTTATGAGCGAGCTTATATCGCGCGCAAAACTGCTGGGTATCAAGTTTATGACACTCGAAGTGCGCGACAACAACGAACCTGCGATACGCTTGTACCAAAGTTTCGGCTTTACGGTCGAAGGAGTGCGAAAGAAGTATTACAACAACGTTCGCGACGCACTCATAATGTGGCTCGCAATATAGGAGCAAGCACGAAAACCGAGCATAATTTGACTGAAAATCGCAAAAATATTTGCGAAAAACCGCACAAAAATCCTCGGAATCCCTTTGGTTTCGAAAGGAAATTTGCAAAAATCAACAACAGAAACGTATCGTATTTTTCGCTTGGAAACGGCGAAAAAAATATAGTTTTTCTTCACGGGTGGGGCTCGGACGCTTCCGCCTTTTTCTTTGTCGCAAAACAACTATGCGCAAAATATCGTGTTGTTGCGATAGATTTTTTAGGGTTCGGACAAAGCGATTATCCGCCCGATTTTTACGGCGTAAAAGAATATGCCGCGGACGTTGCAAGCCTGCTTGGCGTTTTGCATATAAAAGCCGCAACGTTCGTAGGACACTCGTTCGGCGGACGCGTGGCAATCGAACTTGCGGTTTATTATCCGCAAATCGCAAAACGAATCGTGCTTGTCGACAGTGCCGGCATAAAACCTAAAAGGAAACCGAGTTATTATTTCAAAGTGTTTGCGCACAAAATCCTCAAAAAACTGGGCAAGCGCGGACTTAAAGGTTCAAGCGATTACAATGCGCTTTGCGACGATATGAAAAAAGTGTTCGTAAGGGTTGTAAATTACAATCAAAAACGTATTTTGAACGAGATTGACGTGCCGTGCGCGATATTTTGGGGAAAGGACGACAAGGAAACGCCGCTTTATATGTACAAGTGTTTTTTGAAAAATATCGACGGAGCACAAGGGTTTTTGCTTAACGGCGGACATTTTGCGTTTGTCGAGGACAAGGTAACGTTCGGCTTGATATTGTCCGCATTTCTCGAAGAAACCGATGAAAAAATCTAAAATTCCTTTGTCCTGAATTTTTTCGATGTTTCATGAAACATTTTTTAGCAAAAAAATCGTCTAAACAGTGAGTGTATGTTTGAATATTCACATAAAAATGCCTTTTGCATATCTTGGTAGGAACAAGGAAGGTGCGTATGACGCTTGCAAGAGGCGATTGGTTTTATATTTTGTTGGTTGCGCTCGACAGCTTTTTTATGGCGAGGCCGTATCTGTATGCCATTCAAAACGATAATTATCGCATAAGCGAGATATTCAACAACAAGCGTTTGCGCTTTGTTTATGCGCTCGATATAATTACCGTCGCAATTTTTACGGGAATTTGGCTGACGTTTTGGTTTTTGAACGCAAAAGCGTTTTGGGGATTTCTTATCGCGCTGTTTTTCTTTATTGCGGAGTTTGCGATGTACTTTATGGAGGACTTGCCCGACCGCAAAAAACCGCTGAAATATACAAAGCGTGCCGTGAGATGTTTGGTTTTCGACACTTGCGTTTCCACGGCTGCCGTATCGGTTGCGTTTGCGGTTGCCACAGCGCGCCTTGACGATATGTATTTGAGATATCTGACGTTTTTTGCTTTTCCGCTCGTATATCCGCTTATTTTCGTCGTTTCGACGGCGATTATCAACGTTTTTGAGAGGCTTAACAACGCAAGATACGAAAAGCGTGCGCAAAAAAGGCTAAACAGAGATGGTTTGATAAAAATCGCAATTACGGGAAGTTACGGCAAAACGTCGGTAAAGAATTTTCTCGAAACGATTTTGTCGCAAAAATACAATGTTCTGAGTACGCCGCAAAGCTACAATACGCCGATGGGAATTGCAAAAACCGTCAATGCGCTTGACGATACGCACGAAGTTTTCATTGCCGAATTCGGCGCAAGGCGTGTCGGCGACGTCAAAAAACTCATGAAAATCGTAAATCCGCAGTATTCCATTCTTACGGGGATAAACGACCAGCATCTTCAAACTTTCAAAACAGAAGAGAATATTCGACAAGAAAAATGCCGTATCCTAGACGTCGGGGACGGCACGTGCGTTATTAATGCGGAACTTAAAAATATAACGGAAAACGTGTTGCTCAAAAAGAAGGTTATTCCCGAAACCATATATGCGGGACTTGACGAAAGCGCGGATATTTATGCCAAAAATTTGTCGGTAAACAGCTGCGGAAGCGAATTCGACGTAGTTGTGGGCGACGACGTATATCGCGCACGTACGACTATACTCGGAATCCACAACGTGCAAAACATCATGCTTGCCGTTGCGATGGCCGTGAAACTAGGGGTAGAGATGCCGTATATTTTGCATGCAATCGAAAATTTGCAACCTGTTGCTCATAGGCAACAACTTTTGAAAGGAAACGGAATAAATATCATCGACGACAGTTTCAATTCAAATCCCGACGGAGCAAAATTTGCGCTCATGACGCTTGCGATGTTCGATACGCGAAAGGTTGTTATGACGCCGGGACTTGTGGAACTCGGAAGCAGAGAAGGGGAGGAAAACAGAATTTTGGGCAAGCGTATCGCAGACGTTGCCGACGTCGTTTTGCTCATAGGAAACGAGAGAACGGAACCCATTTTGCGCGCCCTGAAAGATTGTGAGTTCGGCGGTGAAATCAAAAGATATTCATCGCTCGATATGTGTGAAAAAGATTTTGTAAACACCTTAAAACTTGGCGATACACTGCTTATACTCAACGATTTACCGGACATATACAATGACCTGAAATAAGTCGATTTTGGTTGAAAGTACTATTAAAAACAATCAAAACGATAATGATTTATTCTAAAAAACGCAAAATAATAGAATACTTTTGCAAAAATAATCGACATATGTATAATAAAATCGAATTTTGAAAATCCGTCAAAATTACGTTTTTTTTGTAAGACGTTCGGTGTATTGCACACAATTTTGACGTCGTTCATATTATGCCATGACAATTTTTCGAGGTGGAAAACATGAAAAAGAAAGTTGCGCTCGTGTTCGGCGCAAGGTCGCTTGAAAGGGATATATCCGTCATCACCGCAATGCAAACTTTTCAAAACGTCGACAAGTCGAAATACGTCGTCGAGTGCGTGTTTGCGTATGAGGGAGATTTTTATGCGGGCAAGTTCGATTCCATAAAAAAGTTTGCGCCGTTCAATCCGCTCGAACACAAAAAGGTCGTTTTGATAAAAGGTGAGTTTTACACCTTGCGTAAAAACAAGATAGCAAAATATTTTAAACCCGACGTCGTGCTTTTGTGTTGCCACGGCGGGGGGGGGGAAAAAAGCGGTTTGCAGGGAGAAAACGGCGTTTTGCAGGCACTTTTCGAATATAACTCGATTGCGTACACGTCTTGCGACGTGTTGCGCTCTGCAAGTTGTATGGACAAGGCGTGCTCAAAGCGATTGTTTGAGAGTATGCTGTTGAACGTTTTGCCATACGAAGTAGTGTCCAAAACGGAATTCGATAGGGAAAAAGCCAAAACTATTGCAAAGCTCGAAGATATTATCCGTTATCCGATGATTGTCAAACCGGCGTCGCAAGGAAGCAGTATCGGCATAGAAGTTGCAAAATGCAGAGAAGAGCTTGATTTTGCTTTGCAGGTTGCCTCTAAATTCGACGAAAAAATCGTTGTCGAACACAAACTCGAAGATTTTGTCGAAGTCAACTGCGCAGCATATTCGAAAAACGGTCGAATCGTGATTTCCGACACCGAACAACCGTGTTCGGCAAGCGATTTTCTCACTTTCGAGGACAAATACACGGGAGGAAAAATGAGTGCGTCCGCGCACAAGATCCCTGCCGAAATCGGCTCGTTGGAGGATATCGTCAAGTCAAACACGAAAACGCTGTACGAAAAACTCGGACTATCGGGCGTGGTCAGAGTGGATTTTCTTGCGGACGTAAAGCGAAACAAGGTTTACGTCAACGAGATAAACACAATTCCAGGTTCTATGGCGTTTTATCTGTTTAAGGGTGTAGGAATTTCGTTTGAACAACTGTTGAGCGATATTATCGAAGAGGCGATTGAAAATAAGTCAAGGCAAATCAACCCCGACGTATTTAAATCCGACGTGTTGAAAAACTTTTCGGGAGGAGGGAAACTAGTCAAATAGTCAATTCTGTCGTATTATCGTTTTTATAATTTTCTTGCGAATATGGCATCCACATGCTACAATAATTGTATAATTCTTTAGTTTTGAGGTGCTCGTGTGAACAAGATTAAAATGAGCGTTCCCATTGTTGAAATCGATGGCGATGAGATGACTCGCGTGATTTGGCGGTGGGTGAAAGATATTCTTATTTGTCCTTATGTGGACTTAAAAACCGAATATTACGATCTTTCCATACAGAATCGTGACGCAACCGACGATAAAGTCACGGTAGAGGCTGCAAATGCCTGCCTAAAATATGGCGTCGGCGTTAAGTGTGCTACAATTACTCCGAACTCGCAACGAGTCGAAGAATTCGGTTTAAAACGCATGTACCCGAGCCCTAACGCAACAATTCGCGCAATGATGGACGGTACTGTTTTCAGGTCGCCAGTGCTCTGCAAAGGGATAACTCCTTTGGTGCCGGGGTGGACGAAGCCTATCGTCATTGCCAGACATGCATACGGCGATGTTTATAAAGCCGTAGAACTAAAAGCCCATGGCGGTAAGGCGATTGTTTCTTGTGACGGCGAGGAAAAAACGGTGTTCGACTTTTGCGGTGAGGATGGAATAGTGCAAGCGCAACACAACACCGATAAGAGTATAAGAAGTTTTGCAAAGAGTTGTTTTTCATATGCGCTTGCTCAAAAACAAGATCTTTGGTTCAGCACGAAAGACACCATTTCCAAAGTGTATGATCATAGATTCAAGGACATTTTTCAAGAAATTTTCGACAATGAATTTAAAGATGCCTTTGAAGATGCCGGTATAGAGTATTTCTATACGCTTATCGACGATGCGGTCGCGCGCGTAATGCGCTCGCACGGCGGATTCATTTGGGCGCTTAAAAATTATGACGGCGACGTGATGAGCGACATGGTTGCGACTGCGTTTGGTTCGCTGGCAATGATGACATCGGTGCTTGTGTCTCCGAGCGGTGCATATGAGTTCGAAGCCGCTCACGGGACGGTTACGCGGCATTTCAGAAAGTATCAGGCAGGTGAGGAAACTTCCACAAATTCCGTTGCGACTTTGTTTGCGTGGACGGGCGCACTCAAAAAGAGGGGAGAGCTTGACGGCAATCGAGAGTTGGTGAATTTTGCAAATCGCCTTGAAAAAGCCACAATCGATACGATAGAGAGCGGAGAAATGACAAAAGACCTTGCGGGAATTTTTAAACTCGACGGTGTCGAAGTTAAGCCTCTCAATTCAAAACAGTTCCTTGAAGCAATTGCATCGAGATTGTGAAATGTTATTTTCGACGACGATTTATTCGATTAGAATATAAAAAAGCACCGTTTGCGGTGCTTTTTAATTGCGATTTTTCTATTGCAATCGAATGATGTTTTGTGACTTTCAGTTATTCCGCTTTGTCGGTTTTGTCAACTTGTTTTGCGTATATGACGTTGTCGCCTATGATTTTGATTTCGTTCGGTGCGCCTTCGCGTGTGTCTTCGGGAAGGTAAATCAGAACTTGTTTTTCAACGTTGAAATCTTTGAACATAAAAAAGAAGATCTTTTTTATCGTCGTGTCGTCGAGCTTCGGCGCAGGAGTTTCCGTGAGAGTTATAACGCCGTCTTTGGTGCGTGTTTTTACGATTTGATTTTCGTATTTGATATAGTAGTCGTACGTCACGAAGCCGAGCTTGTCGGGGGACTCCGTGCCGACGTAGATAATCACGGCTTGTTTGTCTTTGAAGTCGATATTTATTGTCGAAATATTTTTGTCGCCGGCGTTTTGAGCTTGAATCACGTCTTTGAAGTTTTGTATATGCGTAGGCTCGGTCATATATCCGCTTTCTTTCATAAAAGAGGACGTGGCGTCAACCCAGGTGTCGCGATTGATGCAACCGAGTGCTGCGGATATGATTGTAAACACTGCGCCGAGTGCGATTATCGCAAGCGAAATATTCGACAGGGTGAAGTAATCTTTGAAAGACTTTTTGCCGTCGTCGACTGTGGTTTTTTCTTCTTTTTTAGGCTTGTCGGGGAACTCCCATCCCATTTTTTTGTTGTAGAAATCGTAGTATTTCTTGTAAGCGGGGATTAGGGCAAGCCCCAAACCTAAACAAAGCGTGCCTGCGCCTGCCAAGATGAGAAATATCATCGAGCTTTTGAATGCGAAAAGGGATGCGATTGCATAAAACCACATCAAAAGACAACCCGAAAACAAAGCGACCATTGCCGCTATCATCAGAACGAAGGGGATATTGATGCCCACTCTTTTCCAAAATCCGTTTTTTTGCGTTGCGATGCGTTTCATATTGCATATTATAAATCCCCATTTTTTCTTTGTCAAAGAAAATGAGGAAATCTTTGTTTCGCCCGAGCGTACCGTCGGATTTAGGCATTGTGGCAAAAGGATTACCCTTGAAAGCATTTTGCGTTTTTTTATTAAATTTCGTTTGTTTTTTGCTATTTTTCGTCTTGCTTTTACCATATTTTATCTTGTCCTTATCTTGTTCTTATCTTGTCTTTATCTTGTTTTGCCATTGAAAATGGCGTCGGATTTGCCGTTTTTGTTCTAAAAATCGCCGCGGAAAAATACACTTATGCTAGGCGTGAGGGAAGGAATTAAACGAAAAAGAAGAAAAATCGACTTTTCGTGACATAATTTCTTCAATTTTGCACTCTTGCCGCGGATATAATCGGGGTAGTCGATGTTTTTGACAGTGAAAAAAGCGAGCATTATCGGTGCGGTGTCGTTGCTAATTGCGTTTGCGGTGCTTACGGCGTCGGTGGGCGTAACAAACAGCGCAGGCGTGTACTTTTGCAAAACCACGAGAAAACTGCCCGTATACGGTGTAGATACCGACAAAAAAGTGATTGCGCTCACCTTTGACGCTGCGTGGGGCGCGGACAAAACGCAAGGTATTCTCGACGTTATGGGCGAATACAATGCAAAGGGTACGTTTTTCCTCGTCGGATTTTGGATAGACAAGTACGAAAAGGAAACCAAAGCCATTGCTGAGGCGGGATTTGAAATCGGAAATCACTCCAGAAATCATCTCAACATGCCCAAACTTAACGAAAACGAGATAAAAAACGAAATCGAATACGTCAACGATAGGGTGCAAGAGCTGACCGGCAAAAAACCGACTTATTTCCGTGCTCCTTTCGGGGACTACAACAACAAACTTATGACGTCGCTCGAAGAACTGAATATGGTGGGCGTACAGTGGTCGATCGACTCGCTGGATTGGAAAGGCTTGTCGGCAAAACAGATTTACGACAGGGTTGTACCGAAGGCGAAAAGCGGCGATATAGTGCTGTTTCACAACAACAGCGATCACGTCCTGGACGCGTTGCCGATGATTTTGACGGCATTGCGAGGGCAGGGATTTGAGTTTGTGAGCGTTGCCGACCTCGTTTTGCGAGAGGGCTACACGATAGATTCAAACGGAATACAACACAAAAACGCATAGACGTACAGGAGGATTTATGAGTTACGAACAAATGCAAAACAACCAAGTTTACCTTTCGGGGCAAATCGCAAGCGCGCCTGAATTTTCACACGAAATTATGGGCGAAAAGTTTTACGATACGACGGTTTCGGTGGAGAGATTGTCCGGACAAAGCGACGTAATCCCCATCACCGTAAGCGACAGACTTATGGAAGGGCAAAACTTTGAAATCGGCAATCTAATCGGACTAATCGGACAGTTTAGAAGTTACAACAAGATTGTTGACGGCAAGAGTAAACTGGTGCTCCGAGTGTTTGTAAGAGAGCTTTGCGAGTGCGACGAGAATGCCCCCAACGTCATAGAACTCGAAGGGTATGTATGCAAGCAACCGGTGTACCGCACAACGCCGTTCAAACGTGAAATCGCCGATTTGCTTGTTGCCGTAAATAGAGCTTACAATAAATCCGACTATATTCCGGCAATTGCGTGGGGAAGAAACGCACGCTATGCGTCGACTTTCAATGTGGGAGATAAAATTCATCTCGTAGGCCGTATTCAGTCGCGTATATATCAAAAGTCGCTTGACGACGGCACTATCGAAGAGAGAGTGGCATATGAGGTGTCAATAACCAGATTCGAGCAAGAAAAAGAAGACAGGATATGACAAAAACATGAGCGAAAACACACAGTGTTTTTGATTGCAAAAGCGTGCAGGCGTGCGCTTTTTTGCGTTTTTTGACATCAGAACCCAAGCGACACACATAGGTGAATAAAAGCAAAAAGAGTGTTTTCGACAACGTTCGGCAAAAGACGGGACAACGACATTGCGCGGGCGGTGTTTTTTGATTGCGTTTAATAACTGATTTTTGAGTTATAACCTATTTACATTTTGCGCTTTTACTGATATAATGAATTATCCTAAGTTTAATATTCGGGGGAACGTAATGAATATAAAAGATTATACTTTGAAAATCGCATATCGTATCGGAGGCAAGCACAAAGAGGAGTCCGTCGAGTACGCTCTTGTCAAAAACGGCAGGTATGATGGCGAAGATATTCGTATTTGCGATTTCGGAGATGCCGACCACGTAAAAATTGTTGTGAGCGCAAAAAGCAAAATCGAACTGACGCTTGCCGAACTTATATACGACCGTTATTTCGAGAACAACGAGAGATTTTTCGCAAACGGTTTCCAATCCTGGACGTCTACGAGAGAGTATAAAAAACGCGACGTGCAATACGGTTTGCGCTCGCTGTCCAAACTGCCGATAGTTAGAAAATTCTCGGGTGCGTCGGGCGATTACGCTTTCACCGAATACGGCAAAGATTTGTACCACGGCTTCACATATACTTACTTCCGCAAGGACGAAAAAGTGGAGTTTGTAGGTTCGCTCAACGAGCGCACGGGCTATACGATTTTCTATGCGGATATGAAAGAAAACGTATTTGCGGTGCAAAAAGACGTTGAGGGATTGTCGATTGACGGCGAATACGAATTGTTTGACCTTATGCACGTACACGGCACTTACGACGGCGTTTTCGACGCGTATTTTGCCGAGTATCCTCAAAAACGCACGGGTAGGGTTGACCATCTTGCAGGCTACACGTCTTGGTACAACTACTATCAAAACATCAACGAAGAAATCATTTTGCGCGATCTCGAAGGACTTGCCAACGTCGGCAACCTTGCAAATATTTTTCAAATCGACGACGGATACGAAACCAAAGTCGGCGACTGGGATACGGACACGCAAAAGTTTCCGAGAGGACTTGCGCCCGTCGTTGACAAAATCCATTCATACGGCTACAAAGCGGGGCTTTGGTACGCGCCTTTTGCGGCGCAGTTCGGCGCAAACGTCATAAAGAATCATCCCGATTGGCTCATCCGCGGCAAAAACGGCAAACCCGTGTTGAGCGGTATAGCGTGGGGCGGATTTTATGCTCTCGATTTCGAAAAAGAAGAGGTTAGGGCATATATCAAAGCGTTTTTCGACAAGGTGTTTGACGAGTGGCACTTCGATATGGTCAAGCTCGACTTCCTCTATGCCGCCGCAATCGAACCCAGAAACAACAAGACGCGCGGACAACTTATGTGCGAGGCGATGGACTTCTTGCGCGAGTGCTGCGGCGATAAAATCATTCTCGGATGCGGCGTGCCTCTCGGCCCTGCGTTCGGAGTGGTGGACGCTTGCCGTATAGGATGCGACGCCGAAAACACGTTCAAAGAGAAGTTTTACGTCAAAGTCACCAATCAGGAAATTATCTCCACAAAGATTTCCATGCAAAACAGCGTGTACCGTCGTCATTTGAACGGCAGAATCTTTGCAAACGATCCCGACGTATTCTTCTTGCGCGACGGCGGCGTGAAACCTGCCGTGTACACGTGGCAACAAAAGAAACTGCTTGCGACGGTAAACCACATATTCGGCGACGTGCTGTTCGTGAGCGACGATATCGGCGAGTACGACAGTGAAAAAACCGCGGTTTTGGTGGAATCCTATGCAAAATTCGACGGAAAAGTCTTATCCGCAGAGCATATCGCGCCCGAAATTGTCAAAGTGGTGTACGAAGAGAGCGGCAGGAAAAAGATGCTCGTGTTCGATTTGACAAAGGGTGACTATATCATCCAATAAGCGCAACGCAAAAAGCCTATGATACTGCTTGACAATCTTCAAAAAGTGCGCGACGAGGTGGCAAGGTACGATAGGAAGATAAATCTCGTTGCGGCGTGCAAAATGCAGACCAAAGACACGATAGACAAGTTTATGTCAATCGCGCCAGACTTTGTTTTGGGCGAAAACAGAGTGCAGGAGTTTGTCGAACACTACGATGAAAAATATACGTGGCATATCATAGGACAGTTGCAGACGAACAAGGTCAAATATATTGCCGGCAAGGTGGATTTGATACACTCGCTTGACAGGCAAGACCTTGCAAAAGAGATTGAAAAACAAGCCGCAAAACGCCAAATCACTCAAAAATGCCTTGTGGAAATCAATATGGGTGCGGAGATAACCAAGGGCGGTGTGCGCCCCGAAGAAACGCTTGATTTCATACAAAGTATGAAAGATTATCCTCACATAGAGGTAAAAGGCGTTATGAGCGTGTTGCCTAACCTCGACGACGAAGTTGAACTTGCAAAACTTTACGACAAGTTGCAGCGCATATACGAGGACGCAAAAAGCATAAAGCAAGACGGCGTAAACGTCGAAATTTTGTCGGCAGGAATGTCCAAAGATTACAAAATCGCACTCGAACACGGCTCGAATATGCTCCGCCTCGGCAGAGTGCTGTTCGGAGAGAGGGTTGCACTTGCGGGGCAAGCGCAGTGAAATTGCGCAAAAATCGTCGCTGAGGCAACGGCAACACGCAGATTTGCGTATCGCCGAGAGCCTCGCTCGATTTATTGCGCTACTACCGCGCAGAGAATCTTTGCTATCAAAACAAGACGGATAAATAATCAAGCCACAGTTTCGCAAGATTATCTGCTTGATGAGTGCGTGCTTTGAACTCAGTTGCGGAAAAATGAAATTTTACGCTTTGCGTGGGTTTTGGAAGAATGAAATTTCACGCTTTGCGTGAATCAACTATGCAAAAGGCATAATACAGGAATAGCATATGGACGAAAGGTATTTCAGAAACAATCAAACACAACGTGCGGATATGCAAAACGGGGGAAGAATTTTCTCTCGCCAATCCGCGCCCGCTCCGCAAGTGCCGAGCTATACGCAACCTGCCGCCTACGGACAGTCGGGCGGCGTCGTAATCTATTCGCCGCGCACCTACAAGGACGTGCAACTGCTCATCGATCACCTCAAAATGAGAGAACAGGTCATCGTCGATTTTTCCACGCTCAATCAACAAGCGGTTTACAGAATTCTCGACTTTATGAGCGGCGCGATTTACGCTCTTGACGGAAGCATACAACAAATCACAAAAAATATTTTCCTCTTTGCTCCGCAAGGGGTGACGATAACCATTCCTCCGCAAATCAGAGGATAAGGAGTTTTTATGGCTAATCAAGAAAAAAAAGATTATAAAACGCAAATAAAAACATTTCTTTCCGACTGGGCGAAGGTTGCAAAAAAGAAATGGTGGATTTACCTTGTCGAACTTGCGGTTGTCGCAATAATTCTCGTTGCGGACTTGCTCTCCAAGCAAGCGGCGTGGGAGTATCTTGAAAACTACGGCGTAAAAGAGCTGATACCTCATCTTTTCAATCTCGTTATGGTCAAAAATATGGGGGCGGGCTTCGGTATATTCCAAGGCAAAACGATTGCGTTGACCGTCGTAACGTTTATCGTGGTAATCTGCATTTGCGTATATCTTTTCTTTGCTCTGAAAGAGAGCGAGTGGCTTAGAATATCCCTCGTTTTCGTCACCGCCGGCGGAATAGGCAACATCGTTGACCGCATTGCGCTCGGATACGTGCGCGACTTCATTCAGTTTGCATTCTGGGAGAGTTTCCCCGTGTTTAACGTTGCGGACTCCTTCGTTACGGTGGGCGCGTTTATGCTTGTCGTCGTGCTTATCGTTATGCTGGTGAAAGAGGGCAAGAAAAATCAAAAAGAATTTGAAGAAGAGCAAAAGGGTATCGCTGACAATCAAGAGCAATCGGATCCGCTCGACGCTCCCGTCAACCTCAATCCTATGATGAAATCGCAAAACGATTATACCTTTGTCGTGAGCGAGCAAAAAGAAGAAAACAAAGCGCAAGAAACTGCGGAAAAACAGCCCGAAAACGACGAAAAATCGCAAGAATTTGAAAACAACTCCGACAACAACGAAAAAACGGACGAGAGCAACGAAATCAAATAGTTTTTTATGACGCATACCGTTGACAAAGACAACGTAAGATTGGACGTATTTATTGCGTCCGAGTGGGGCATATCGCGCTCCAACGCAAAGACCGTCATCGAAAGAGACGGTGCTTTTGTCAATGGCGTAAAAAGACAAAAAAGCGGATTCGAACTCAAAATCGGCGACGTTGTGGAGTTTGACGTACCCGCGCCCGAAACGCTCGAAGTCAAGGCGGAAAACATACCGCTTGACATAGTGTACGAGGACGAGTATATGGCGGTTGTCAACAAGCCGCAGGGCATGGTTGTGCATCAGGCAAGCTCCTACAAGAAAAACGATACGCTTGTCAATGCGCTTCTTTACAATCTGGACAGTTTGAGCGGCATAAACGGCGTCATTCGTCCAGGTATCGTGCATAGACTCGACAAGGATACGTCGGGACTGCTTGTCGTTGCCAAAAACGACGAGGCGCACAAGAGCCTTGCTTCGCAAATAGAAAAAAAGAGTGCGAGAAGAATATATTACGGGCTTTGCGACGGCAACTTCAAAGAGGACGAAGGTGTGGTGGACAAGCCCATTGCTCGCAGCAAAAAAGACCGAAAAAAAATGGCGATAGACGAGGACGGCAGACGGGCGGAGACGCCTTACAAGGTGCTGGAACGTTTCGGAAAATACACTCTCGTGCGTTTCGAGCTGGAAACGGGGCGCACGCATCAGATAAGAGTGCACGCGGCAAGTTTGCATCATCCCATAGTTGGCGACGAGGTGTACGGCGGCTCTACCGTACTTTATAAAAACGGACAACTTTTGCACGCAAAAGAGCTTGTTTTGGAGCATCCGCATACGCACGAGATTATGCACTTCGAGTGCGAATTGCCAAGCTATTTCCAAGCCGTCTTAAAGAAACTCGAAAACACAAACAAAAATCAATAAATTTTCATTGACATACAAACGCAACATGACAAAACACAAACAAAATACTTCCGACAATCAGCATCTGCTCAAACGATTCGTGGCATACTACAAGCCGCACAAAGCGACGTTTGCCGCAGATATGATTTGCTCGTTTATCTTTTCGGTGAGCGGGCTTATTTATCCTATCGTGTCGCAACGCATACTTCGTCAAAGCATACCAAACGGCGTGATAAGCGAGGTGCTTATACTTTGCGCGATACTTTTGAGTATATACCTTTTGCGCGCCGGAATGAAGTATTATATCAACTACTACGGTCACGTAATGGGCGTAAAAATGCAGGCGGCGATGAGAACGGATTTGTTCAAGCATCTCGAAAAGCTGCCGTATTCCTTTTACGACAACAACGAAACGGGACAGCTTATGACGAGGATGACGAACGACCTCTTCGACGTGAGCGAGCTTGCCCACCACGGCCCCGAAAACTTTTTTATCACCACGTTCGTGACGATAGGCTCGTTTGCGTATCTTTGCACGATAAGCTGGAAACTTGCGCTCATAATATTTGCGTTTTTACCGTTGCTGTTCGTCATCGCTTTTTTGTCAAAAAACAAGATGAACAAAGCGTTCAGAAAAAGCAGGGAAGAGATCGGAAACATCAACGCCACTCTTGAAAACAGCATTGCGGGCATCAGAGTCACAAAAGCATACGCAAATGCCGAATACGAGCAGGAAAAGTTTGAAGTAAACAACAACGGTTATGTCAGGGCGCGCTCAAAAGCGTACAAGGCTATGGGTGGTTTTTGGGCAAGTATGAGCTTTGTCACCGAGGTTTACAACGTCATCGTGCTGCTTGCGGGCGCACTGTTTTGCATCTACGACAAGGAGCATTTCGACTACGTTGACCTCGTGTCGTTTATGATTTCAATAAATCTCTTCATTTCGCCCGTGCAGACGCTCATTCAGTTCTTCGAGCAGTTGCAGGACGGCGTGACGGGATTCAGACGTTTTATCGCGATTATGGACGTTCCCGTTGAAAAGGAAAGCAAAACCGCGCATGATGTGGAAAACCTCAAAGGCGATATAGTGTTTAAGGACGTCAGTTTTGCCTACAACCACGACAAAGAGGTGCTTGACAACATAAATCTCACCATTCCGGACGGCAAAATGTACGCTTTTGTCGGCGCGAGCGGAGGCGGAAAAACCACGCTTTGCCACTTGATACCAAAATTTTATCCGCTTGAAGACGGTATGATTTATATCGGCGGCGAGCCTATAAGCGAAATCAAAAACGATTCCATGCGCAGAAACGTCGGCATAGTGCAACAGGACGTGTTTTTGTTTACGGGTACGTTCAAAGAGAACATCGCGTACGGCAAAAAGGGCGGATATCGACGCATATATCAGAAGTTTGCCCGACGGCTACGATACGCAAATCGGCGAGAGAGGCGTCAAACTTTCCGGCGGTCAGAAACAAAGGTTGAGCATCGCGCGCGTGTTCCTCAAAAATCCGTCCGTTCTCATTTTGGACGAGGCGACGAGCGCGCTTGACAACACCACCGAAGCAATCATTCAAAAGGCGTTGTTCGAGCTTTGCAAGGGTAGAACGACCATTGTCGTGGCGCATAGGCTCTCCACCGTGCGCAAGGCGGACAGTATAGTCGTTATCGACGGCGGCAAAATCGTGGAACAAGGCACGCACGATCAACTTGTCGAAAAGGGCGGCGTGTACGAAAAACTTTATCAATCGCAATTTGCCGACGATATTGATATCGACGTCGATATAAATTGAGATAATTTAGAAAAACGACTGCGGACAACGTTTTGTCAGCAGTCGTTTTTATATAGTCGTTTTTATATCGTTTTGAAACGTTTGTGTTTTTTTAATATCAAAAACGAGAATTTGGAATTGTCATTTTTCGGCGACAACGGCAATCCACTTGCCGTTTTCATTGACGTCCGTGCGGATTTTTTTGAATCCCGTTTGTTTCAAAAAGTTTTCAAGTTGCTTTGCGGTGTAAACTTTGAAGCCGACTTCGGCAAGATATTCGTCAAGTCCGTCGCTCGATTGCGTTTCGTTGACGATGAGAAGTTGTCCGCCTTTTTTGAGAGTGCGATACACTTCGGACAAGCCTTTTTCTATCTTCCAATAATGCACGGATTCAACGGCGGTGACAAGGTCGAAAAGATTGCTTGCAAACGGAAGTGCTTCAACGCTGCCTTGAACCACTTGCAAACGTCCCGATTTTACCGCACGACGATTTTTGCGAACGGACATTTTGACGCTTGCGGGGGATATATCTATGCCGATTGCGTTTATGCTCTTTGAATGGTTGAGTATGCGTTGAAGATTTTTGCCGCCACCGCAACCGACGTCCAAAACAAGACGCTTTCTTGTGAAAAACACGTGCGAAAATCCCCAGGACGAAAGCAAAGAATAGCGGTTGTTCATACCTCTCAACTGCGCTTTGCCGTATGCGCTCGATTCGGGTTTTTTGAGATTTTGCAAAAATCTGAGTTTTGAATTTTTCATTTCTCTCTCCGACAATGTGAAACATATTTCATATTTTGATTATATCACGCATAAAAAATATGTCAAGAGTATGAAAGTGTCAAATTATAACAACAGATAAATTACTCAGCAGGTACCCACGGTCACAATCTGTTCGTTAGCATAAAAAACCGCCATACACGAGGTATTGCGGTTTTTTTGGAGTTGGCCGGATTCGGACCGGCGACCTTTTGTTCACCCCACAAAACAAAAGTTTTGCGGGGACCCCGAAGAAATAATCGGCAGGTACCCACGGTCACAAACTGCTCGTTAGTTCAAAAAAAATACCATGCACGAGGCATAGTATTTTTTTTTGGAGCTAGTGGCCGGATTCGGACCGGCGACCTGCTGATTACGAATCAGCTGCTCTACCTGCTGAGCCACACTAGCAATTTACGATTGCTTTTGGATTATATCAAACTTAAAAAGAAAATGCAATCTATTTTTCAATATCCGTAAAATTTTATTCGTAAAGTTCTTGTTATTTTCGTATTTTTGCTATGTTATCGGGGCAACGTAATGCAACAGTAGCGTTTTTTTCGTTGATTATCGGCATTGACATATAAGTGCGAAGATGGTATATTTTGCTCGGAGATATTTTATGAAAGACGTGCTTATCACTGCGGTGAGGAAAACCGAATACAAAGATTTGATGGAGCAATACGAAAACCCTATCGAGCATGCGTGCGACGTAAAGGTAGGGGACGTTTTCGTAAGCAAAAACGGGCAAATTCCCGACGGTTTTTGCCAAAGCGCATGGGACAGCGTTGCGCCTTTTGTCAAAGAACTTGCGCTCGGTGGCGGAAATTTCTTCGACGGATGGATGAAAAATCCTCAAAGTGCAATGATTTCGTGCAACGATGGCTTTCGCCCGGTGAGCTTTTATATCGAAGCGAAAAATGACTGACAACCATATCGAAAACGCAAAGCCTTTTGCGCGCGTAATGCGCGCTTTTTTTATATAATAAAACTTATTTTTAGGCTAATACTAATCAATATATGCGCCGAATATGCGCAGAAATTCAAGTGCGTTGCTTACGTCGGTGCGGTGAAAAAAATCTTTTTGAAAATTGCGAAAAAAATTTAAAAAAATTGTGATAAAAGTATTGACATTTGGCAAATATGGACATATACTGTTAGCAATCAAAGCAAAAGACTGCTAGCAATAGTCTTGAGCGAGGAAAGAATATGGGAAAAGAGTTGACCGAAAGGAAAAAGAGAATATTGCATGCGCTTGTTGACCTGTATATTTCAACGGGACAACCGGTGTCCAGTTCGGATATCCAAAGCAAGTATTTGCCCGAAGTCAGTTCTGCAACCGTAAGAGCGGAATTGAGCGCGCTCGAAGCGCTTGGGTATATCGAGCAACCGCATACGTCGGCAGGCCGCGTACCTCTCAAAGACGCATACAAGTTCTACGTTGAGAGCATCAGCTCGTTTGAGGGCAACATGCTCACCGATCAGGAAACCGCGCTTATTCGCGACAAATTCATGAACAAGCTCGGAAAGATCCAAGACATGTCGATCGAGGCGGCAAAGATAATCAGCGACGTGACAAATTACACATCGTTTATCGTTGAAAAGAACGCGCAAGACATCGTGATCGAAGAGATTAAGCTTGTGCCTTTGAAAAACGGCAAAGCGGTTGTGCTTATCGTCACCGACAGCGGTATGATTGCGGACAAGGCAATCGACGTGCCCGAGGACGTGAGAGCGGAGTATATCGAAACCGCAACCAAAGTGCTCAACAAGGTGTTTCAAGGCAGAAACATCAAGGATATGGATAAATTCGACTTGTCGGAAATCGACGTCGAACTCAAAGGTTTCGAGGACATACTCGACGACGTGCTTGGCATATTGAGGATTTACCTTTCCGAGCACAGCGACAGAAACGTGTTTGTCGAAGGCGCACTCAAAATGCTGGACTATCCCGAATACAACAACGTCGAGGACGCAAAGAACTTCCTCTCGGTGATATCCGACAAGGAGAACATCGGCGACTTGCTTTCAAGCGAGGACGGTTCGATCGAGTTTTCGGTGAGAATCGGCAAAGAGGAAAGAGGCGTTGATAAATGCGCAATCATCACGGCATCCTACAAAGTGGGCGACGAGGTGGTCGGCGAGGCAGGCGTTATAGGTCCCGAACGTATGGACTACAAAAAGGTTATCGGCGTTTTGGACTGCATGAAGAAAACCATTGCGAGCGTAGCAAAGGACAAGAATGACGAGGACTGAAATGAAAGACAAAGATAAAAAACAGAATAAAGTCGAAAACGACAACGAGCAACAAAACGTAGCGGAAGAGAATGAAGGGGATACAACCCGTCTCGATATCGACCGCGAAGGTTTGAGCGATGAAGAGTATATCTCCGCACTCGAAGAGAAACTCGGACAAGCGATCGCCGAAGCCGAAACCTGCAAGGGATTGACTCAAAGATTGCAAGCGGATTTCGACAACTATCGCAAACGCAACAATTCGGTTGCCGAGGATATGAAGCAACTGGGACAATCCATAGTGATTGAAAAGATGCTCTCGGTGCTCGACAACTGCGACCTTGCAAGAAAGTACGTCAAAGACGAAGCCGCGCTTACGGGATTCAATATGATGGAAAGTCAAATTCTCGGTGCGCTCGGCGGATTCGGACTTACCGAGGTTGACGCTCTTGACAAAGACTTCGACGCAAAGTATATGAGTGCGGTTGAAAGAGTCAAGGACGAACAAAAGCAAGGCAAAGTGGTTGAGGTGCTTGCAAAAGGATATATGCTCGGTTCAAAACTTCTTCGCCCGGCAAGCGTAAAAGTCGGATACTGGGAAGAGTGATGAGCGTATAGCAAACAAAAATAAATAAGCTATTTCCGCAGCAATGCGAAAACATAAAAATTTAAAGAAAATAAGTTTTCTTCCCGTCAAATCGGGAAAAGGAGAAATAATATGGGAAAGATTATCGGTATTGACCTTGGTACGACAAACTCGTGCGTAGCAGTTATGGAAGGCGGTGAAGCGGTGGTTATCCCCAACGCCGAAGGTATGAGAACGACTCCGTCCGTCGTTGCATTCACAAAGGACGGCGAAAGATTGGTCGGTGAAATCGCAAAGCGTCAAGCTGTTGCAAATCCCGAACATACCGTAAGCTCCATCAAGAGAGAGATGGGCTCGGACTACAAAGTTAAGATAGACAGCAAAGAATACACTCCGCAAGAGATTTCCGCAATGATTTTGACAAAGCTCAAAAACGACGCGGAAAAATATCTCGGCGAAAAGGTTACGGAAGCGGTTATCACCGTTCCTGCATACTTCACGGACTCTCAACGTCAGGCAACGAAGGACGCAGGTAAGATTGCAGGCCTCGAAGTGAAACGTATCATCAACGAACCTACGGCGGCGGCACTTGCTTACGGCATCGATAAAGACGAGAATAAGAATCAAAAAGTTCTTATCTTCGACCTTGGCGGCGGTACGTTCGACGTTTCCATCCTCGAACTCGGCGACGGTGTGTTTGAAGTTCTTGCAACCGCAGGTAACAACCGTTTGGGCGGCGACGACTTCGACAAACGCATCATGGATTGGATCACCGGCGAGTTCAAGAAAGAACACGGCGTCGATCTCACAAAAGACAAGATGGCTATGCAACGTATCAAAGAAGCCGCAGAGAAGGCAAAGATCGATTTGTCCTGCGTGACCAAAGCAAAGATTTCACTTCCGTTCATTGCAATGGAAAACGGCGTGCCTATGCACCTCGATATGGAACTTACGAGAGCTAAATTCGATTCTCTCACCGAGGATCTCGTCAAGGCAACGCAAGGCCCGATGCAACAAGCTCTCAAAGACGCAGGACTCAGCTACAACGACATCGCAAAGGTCATCATGGTCGGCGGCTCGACTCGTGTGCCGGCAGGGTATGAATCCGGCAAAGATCCTTATAAGGGAATCAACCCCGATGAATGCGTCGCTCTCGGCGCTGCAATTCAAGGCGGCGTGCTTGCAGGCGAAGTGAAAGACATGCTCTTGCTCGACGTAACTCCGTTGTCGCTCGGCATCGAAACGCTCGGCGGCGTATGCACGAAGCTCATCGACAGAAACACCACCATTCCTACAAGCAAATCGCAAGTGTTCAGCACGGCGGCAGACAATCAAACCGCAGTCGACATCCACGTTTTGCAAGGTGAAAGACAATTTGCTCGCGACAACAAGACGCTCGGCAGATTCGAACTCGTGGGCATCGCTCCCGCACCGCGCGGAATTCCGCAAATCGAAGTCACCTTCGACATCGACGCAAACGGTATCGTGTCCGTCAAGGCTTGCGATAAGGCAACGGGCAAATCTCAATCCATCACAATCACTGCTTCTTCGAACCTCACCGAAGCGGATATCGACGCGGCTGTCAAAGACGCAGAGAAGTATGCGGAAGAGGATAAGAAACGCAGAGCGGTTGTGGACGCAAAGAACAACGCCGAACAACTTATCTTTGCGGTTGACAAATTCGTGAGCGAAAACGGCGAAAAACTCGAAGAGGCCGACAAGAACCAAGTCACCGAAGCGACAAAGACCGCAACGGAAGAACTTGCAAAGGCAGAGAGTGAAGACGACGTCAAAGCGGTTGTGGAAAAACTCACCAAAGTGACTGATCCTATCTTCACGAAGTTCTATCAACAAAACCCCGAAGCAGCCGCAGAAGCTGCAAAACAAGCAGGCATCAATCCCGACGACTTCCAAGGCGGAGTAAATCCGGACGGCGGAGTTGACGGCACCGTTGACTGATAGTTTGAAAAAACGTAATACGTTTAGGCGCAACGGGCAACCGTTGCGCCAAGGCGTATAAAGACAAATTCGATTTGCGTTTGCAAATCGCGCATTGCGCCCAAGAGGCGCTCGAATACGAAAAAAGGCAACCTTAATGGTTGAAACATAGATTATGGCAGCAAAAAATTATTACGAAATACTGGGCGTTGATAAGAACGTAAACGCGGACGAGTTGAAACTTGCCTATCGTAAACTCGCAAAGAAGTATCACCCCGATATGTACGTGTCGGCAAGCGAGCAGGAAAAAAAGGACGCAGAGGCGAAATTTAAGGATATCAACCACGCCTACGAAGTGCTTTCGGATCCTCAAAAGCGTGCGGCATACGACACTTACGGCGACGAGAACGGCCCTCAACCGGGCGCAGGCGGATTCGGCAGCGGATTTTCAAGCGGCGGTTTCGGATTCGATATGGACGACATTTTCTCGTCTATATTCTCGGGATTCGGCGGTGGATCGACGCGCTCGCAAAGAGCAAACGCTCCGCAAAGAGGGCAGGATATCCTTGTTGGTATCACCATTTCCTTTGAAGAGGCGGCGTTCGGCACTCAAAAGACGGTCAGCGTAAAAAGAGTGGAAAATTGCTCCGATTGTAAAGGCACGGGCGCAAAAGACGGTACGGCATTCAAAGTTTGCTCGCAATGTAAGGGTAGCGGCAGAGTTACGATGACTCAACGCACTCCGTTCGGTCAAGTCAGCACGCAAGGCGTTTGCCCCACGTGTCACGGCACGGGCAAGATTATCACCGAAAAATGCCCCAAATGCGGCGGCATAGGACACTTTGAAAAGGTGCAAGACGTCAAAGTCAATATCCCTGCCGGTATCGACCAAGGACAACGCATCAGATACGAAAACGAAGGTCACGCAGGCTCTAACGGCGGTGAAAAGGGCAGCTTGTACGTCGAAGTGCGCGTTGCTCCGCACAAACTCTTTGTCAGAAACGGTTTCGACGTTTTGCTCGAAGTGCCGGTATCAATCGTCGACGCAACGCTTGGAACGACAATCAGCGTACCAACGCTTTACGGCAGCAAAGACGTCAAAATCCCCGAAGGCACGCAAAGCGGAACTGTATTTACGATCAAGAATTATGGCATAAAGAAACTCAAAGGTACGGGCAAGGGGGATATGTTCGTCAAGGTGGTCGTCGAAGTGCCAAAGAGCGTAAGCAAAGAGCAAAAAGAGTTCTTGAAGAGGTTTGATCAAATCACCGATCAAAAGAAACAGTATCCTTTGAAAAAAGCGTACGACGAAAAAGCGCAATAAACAAAAATCACACAAAAGCGGATATCTAAACCGCTCAAATGCGAGAGTAATTTAAGATGAAATACAAAACGATAACGGTTTTTACAAACCATAACGACGCCGACCTCATCTCGTCAGCCATGTTTGACGCAGGTGCGGGCGGTGTTTCCATTTTAGACAAACAAGACTTCCTCGACCTCGTAAAAAGCGACGTAATCTGGGACTATGTGGACGAAAGCGTACTTGAACAAAGCGAAGTCGTCAAAGTGTCGACAATGTATGAGCTAGGTGACAAAGATTTTGAAGCGAATCTTGAAGCGAATCTTGAAGAATTGAAGAAAAACGGCGTTCAATTCGGCGAGATTCTTAAAGGCGAAATCGACGCTGCCGACTACGAAAACGAGTGGAAAAAGTACTATAATCCCATTAAAACGAAGAATATAACCATCGTTCCGACGTGGATAGAGTACAATCCTGGAAAAGACGAAAAAATCATGCGGCTCGATCCCGGCATGGCTTTCGGCACCGGCTCGCACGCAACGACGAGAATGTGCCTCGAACTTATGGACGTCGAGGGAAAAGACGTCATTGACGTCGGTTGCGGAAGCGGTATTTTGGGTATTGCGGCAAAGATTTGCGGCGCAAAGAGCGTGTATATGTGCGATATCGACGCGCAAGCGGTTGAATTTGCCACCAAAAACGCCGAACTTAACAACGTTGTCGCAACGATTGAAAAAGCGGATTTGCTCGAAGGCGAGCAACAAGCGGATTTCATATTCGCAAACATTACCGCGGATATTCTCATGCGTTTTTCAAAGAGTATAGGCAAACATCTGAGAGAAAACGGCACTATCGTGTTGTCGGGTATCATTGACACTCGACTTGACGAAGTGATACAATGCTATGAGAGCGCAGGCTATCAGATCGTCGAACGTATGGCAATCGACGATTGGCGCGCGCTTAAACTTAAAAGGGCATAATCTCAATCGAGTTGATTAGAATATGGAAATCAGAAGATTTTTTGTCAATCCGCAAGATATTTGCGCAAACGGTGAAATCGTCGTAAGCGGCGATGAGTTTGCGCATATGACGAAAGTTCTTCGCTACAAAGTCGGCTACAAAGCGATCGTGTGCGCAAACGACGGAATTGAGCGTCTTTGCACGATAAAACAAATAGACAAAGACAGTGCGGTTTTGACTTGCGACGAGCAAACAGTGCAGGACAAAAAGCACGTTCATATCACTTTGTATGCAGGATTGTTGAAAAACAACAAGCTCGATTTTGCCGTTCAAAAAGCGGTTGAACTGGGCATTGACGAAGTGCGGCCGTTTTTGTCTCACAACACCGCAGAAACGAAGTTTTCAGTCGACAGAGCAAACAAAATCGCTTTGGAGGCGGCAAAACAGTGCGGATCGGCATATTTGACGCAAGTGAAAGATCTTTGTGATTTTTCAAAAGTCATAGACGATTTCAAAAACTTCGACAAGGTGTTGTTTGCCTATGAATATGAAAAGAAAAACCGCATAAAAGATTGCGATTTAGAGGGTAAAAACATTGCGCTGATTGTGGGCGCAGAGGGCGGTTTAACCGCCGAAGAGGCAGCGAAGGCAAAAGACAACGGGGCGCAAATCGTAACGCTCGGAAGGCGCATTTTGCGCGCCGAAACAGCGTCAATCGTGGCTTCCACGTTGCTTTTGGACACTCTCGGAGAACTTGATTATGAGTGAGAAACTTCCAAAAATATCAATATTTACGCTTGGTTGCAAGGTCAATCAGTACGATACCGACGCAATGCTCGCAATTTTCGAGCATGCGGGATTCGAGATTGCCGAAGGGCTTGAATTTGCAGACGTTTACGTGGTAAATTCTTGCGCCGTCACCGCCGAAGCGGAGAAGAAATCTCGTCAATCGGTGGCGAGAATCCTCAAAGTCAATCCCAACGCAAAGATTTTTGTGTGCGGATGCGCCTCTCAAAACAACTTTTCGCAATTTGCAAAAAACAACGTTCAGTACATATCGGGAAGTGACGGAAAACTCGGTTTTGCAAGAAAAATCGTCGAAGAATACAAGGGCGAAGAAAAGCAATTTGACAAAATCGTTCCCGAAAAATTCGATATAAGCTCGGTTTTCGAGGACAACGACGGCATCGTAAATCTTCGCACGAGGCATTTTATCAAAGTTCAGGACGGTTGCAACAACTTTTGCAGCTATTGTCTTATCCCGTACGTGAGAGGCAGAAGTCGCTCTCGCTCGCTCGAAAGCATTGAAAGAGAACTCGACGAAGTGCAAAACGTTGCAAAAGAAGTCGTCGTGACGGGCATCAACCTGTCCGCATACGGCAAAGATAACGGTTCGTCGCTCGGTGAGCTTATGAAAATGCTCTCGAAGTACGATTTTTCCGTGCGGCTCGGCTCGCTCGAAGTGAACGTGATTACGAAAGAATTTCTTGACGCGACGAAACTTGTCAAGAGATTTTGTCCGCATTTCCACCTGTCCTTGCAAAGCGGTGACGACAGCGTGCTCAAAGCTATGAATCGTCACTATACTTGCGACGAATACTACAACGCGGTGAAGCTCATACGGCAATATTATTCCGATCCGGCAATCACGACGGACATCATCGTCGGTTTTCCGAGCGAAACGGAAGAGGAGTTTGAAAACAGCATGAACTTTGCAAGAAAAGTCGCTTTTTCCGACATTCACGTTTTTCCGTATTCCTCGCGAAAAGGCACTGTTGCGGGGCGTATGAAAACGCTTGCGCCCGACGTCGTTTTGGAGCGTCAAAAGCGCATGAGCGCATTGAAGCACGAGCTTGCAACCAACTATCTCAAAAAACAAATCGGTATGCCCGTCAACGTCCTGTTTGAAACGCAAAACAGGGGAGTTTGGTGCGGACATTCTCCGAACTACGTTAAAGTTTATTCGAAAAACGGTGAACACAACGAAATCAGACTTGTCACTCCGACGCACGTCTATCTGGACGGCGTTGCGGACGACTCGGTGAAATAAATTTTTGGAGCATAATATGGACAACTGCATTTTCTGCAAAATCGTAAAAGGGGATATTCCGTCCGCAAAAGTCTATGAGGACGAGGATATGATAATCATAAAGGACCTCAATCCGCAAGCGCCCGTGCATCTTTTGCTTATCCCGAAAGAGCATTACGCAAACATCGTCGAAATGAGCGACGCGCAAGCCCAAACCCTTGCGAAATGCCTCAAAAAGCTCTCTACGCTCACCGATAAGCTCGGACTTCAAAACGGTTTCCGTCTCGTATCCAACAAGGGTGAGGACGGTTGCCAGTCGGTTGGGCATTTGCATATTCATATTCTTGGTGGTCGTAAACTTAGCGATACGATGTGCTAAAACCGCACCAAATCGCGCCTAAATTCGTCAGAGCCGCTTTGCTCACCCGTCATGTACTTCATGATCATTGGG
>ERZ780012.142-NODE-142-length-32084-cov-7.6249_pt1 | contig 32084 bp, 30 predicted proteins | sample MGYA00511869_ERZ780012 | MGnify/ENA primary metagenome ERZ780012 (study PRJEB29588, sample SAMEA2161608) | human gut metagenome | biome: human gut; feature: human-associated habitat; material: faeces | place: Denmark | collected 2008/2010 ... | reverse complement strand
TCCGATTGATAGGCCCCTCAGCCGCTGCGGCGGCAGCTCCCCGCAGGGGAGCGGGGGTGAACCTGCTCCAAAACAAAAACCGGCTGCTGTCTCTCAAAGTGAGAAAACAGCAGCCGGAATGGGAGGCTTATACCGTTACGCCGTCAGGCTCAGAAGTCCACCTCGGTGTCGTAGTAGCAGCACTTCAGCAGCTTTTCCATTTCCTCCTGGCTGGGCTGGCGCGGGTTCGAGCCGGTGCAGGCGTCGGCGATGGCATTCTTTGCGATCTCCGGCAGACGCTCCAGGAACACTTCCTCCGGCACAAAGCCCTGCTCGGCGGGGTAGGAGTCCGGGCCGTAGTTCTTGATGCAGTGGGGGATGTTCAGCGCATCGTTCATGCCACGCAGGTACTCGATGAGCAGCTTGACCTTTTCGTCGTCATTGGCACCGCCCAGCTTCATCTCGTCGGCGATCACGCCGTAGCGCTTCTTGGCCTCGGGGTCCTTTGCGTTGAAGGCAATGACCTTGGGCAGATACATGGCGTTGGCTGCACCGTGGATGATGTGTGCGCCGTAGTCTGCAAAGGCCGCGCCGGTCTTGTGAGCCATGGAGTGCACGATGCCCAGCAGTGCGTTGGAGAAAGCCATACCGGCAAGGCACTGGGCGTTGTGCATGGAATCGCGCTTGGACATATCGCCGTTGTAGCTGTCCACCAGATCGCCCTGGATCATGCGGATGGCAAAGATGGCCAGCGGGTCGGTGTAGTCGCAGTGTGCAGTGGAAACGTAAGCCTCGATGGCGTGGGTCATGGCGTCCATGCCGGTGTGAGCCACCAGCTTCTTGGGCATGGTCTCGGCCAGGTCCGGGTCCACGATAGCCACGTCGGGGGTGATCTCAAAGTCAGCAATGGGGTACTTGATGCCCTTCTGGTAGTCGGTGATGATGGAGAAGGCGGTCACCTCGGTCGCAGTACCGGAGGTGGAGGAGATGGCACAGAAATGTGCCTTGCGGCGCAGCGGCGGGATGCCGAACACCTTGCACATCTCCTCAAAGGTGATGTCCGGGTATTCGTACTTGATCCACATGGCCTTGGCCGCGTCGATGGGGGAGCCGCCGCCCATGGCGATGATCCAGTCCGGCTCAAACTTCAGCATGGCTTCAGCACCGCGCATGACGGTCTCCACGGAAGGATCGGGTTCGATGCCTTCGAACAGCTCCACCTCCATGCCGGCTTCCTTCAGGTAAGCCACGGCACGGTCCAGGAAGCCGAAGCGCTTCATGGAGCCGCCGCCGACGCAGACGATGGCCTTTTTGCCGGTGAAGGTCTTCAGCGCTTCCAGAGCGCCTTTGCCGTGGTACAGATCGCGGGGAAGGGTAAAACGAGCCATAGGGGTTACCTCCATTTGTTCAAACTACTCTCTGCTGCGGCCCGGGAAGCCGCCTTCTATACTATGGCAATTGTATAACAATCATGCGGCAACATCAATTGACGGTTCCGAAGGAAAGTTCCCCGCATTTTTGGGCAGAGTAGCCAAGCAGATGGATGCAACAAAGAAACGGCAAACAAAAAAACACCCCGAAGTCCTAAGACTTCGAGGTGCTTGCTGTGGAGCTGCTATCCAGATTCGAACTGGAGACCTCATCCTTACCAAGGATGCGCTCTACCAACTGAGCTATAGCAGCAAATGGCGACCCGGATCGGGCTCGAACCGACGACCCCCAGCGTGACAGGCTGGTGCTCTAACCAACTGAGCTACCGGGCCATGATCGCTCAAGTTTCGCGCGGCGCTTACCGCCGGAACGTGCTTTATTATATCGAAAAAAGTCTGTCTTGTCAAGCACAAATTTCAGAAAATCAGAAAATTGTGCAGCAGATGCAGCTCCCGGTCACGACCCCCTCTGGTGAAAAGGCATTTGGAGCGGCCCGCAGGCACATACAAAACAAAACGCACAAGTTCTGAAGAACCTGTGCGTTTGTGGCAGGGGTAGTAAGTCTCGAACTCACGGCACGCGGTTTTGGAGACCGCTGCTCTACCAACTGAGCTATACCCCTAAATTGTGACATTCGCTGAATGCTAGATTATTATAGCCGATGCAAACGCGAATGTCAAGCATTATTTTTCAGCTTTCGTGCTGCACCCGCAGCAGCCCTCTTTTTTCGCGGTGTCGGCGGCGGGCAGCTGGCTGGCCAGCTGTTCCAGCGTGACGCTGTCGATGTACTGGTTGATGACCTCGTCCAGCCCGGTCCAGAAGGGCAGGGTGAAGCACTGCTCGGACATGGGACACTCGTTGGTCTCGCTGCCCAGGCAGGGGATGGGGGCCACGCTGCCCTCGATGGCGCGCAGGATCTCACCGGCGGTGTAGTCGGCGGGGGCTTTGGTCAGGCGGTAGCCGCCCTGACTGCCGCGCTCGCTTTTCACAAGGCCCACGCGGGCCAGCGGGGTGACGATCTGCTCCAGATATTTCAGGCTCAGGTTCTGCCGCTCGCTGATCTCCTTGAGCGAGACGGTGGTGCCCGGGGCGTAGCGGGCCAGTTCGGCCATCAGGCGCAGGGCGTAGCGGCTTTTGGTGGAAAATTTCATGGTGATTCTCTCCTTACTGCTCTTTATAGTATAACACGCCGCACGGCTTTTGCAAAGGTATCCTCTTGTGCAAACAAAAAAGGTCTGTTATCATAAGATGGATAAGACGTTATCGCAAGGAGTGAGAGTATGAGTGAGAAGATAACCCCCGCAGACGCCATCCGCCTGCTGGATGCGGGTAAGGCCGTGGCCGTGGATGTGCGCGAGCCGGACGAATTTGCTGTGGGGCATATCCCGGGCGCAAAGCTGCTGCCGCTGGGCAGCGTGCTGAGCCGTGCTGCCGAGGTGCTGCCGGAGAAAGACGCCGCATGGCTGATCTACTGCCGCACCGGACGCCGCAGCGCCGATGCCGTGCAGAAGCTGGAAAGCCTTGGCTACACGCAGCTGTACGATCTGGGCGGCATCCTGAGCTGGCCCTATGAGATCGAGGGAGATTTTGAGGGGCACTTTTAAAACCCTCTCAGGCGCTCCCGCGCCAGCTCTCCCGAAGGGAGAGCCAAGGTCTAAGGCTCATTGCTAAAGCTTTAGGTATAATAAGAAAGCTTCCTGCAGTGCTCTTGCCTCTCCCTTTGGGAGAGGTGGCACGGCGTAAGCCGTGACGGAGAGGGCGAGTCCGCCAAAAAGTCGCCTATTATAATAAGAAGCACAAACCCATACCAGAAAGGAAACCATGCCATGTCGTTCCATGCAAAAGATTTCGCGGGCAGTCACTGCGGCTGCCGCTATCAGCAGGACTACCGCCCCACCCTTGGCCGGGACGGCAAGAAGGAATCCGGTACGCTGGAGGTCATCAAGTTCTATTACGATGGTGCCATCCGCTTTGAGCAGCACTGCTACGGCGAAGCGGCCACCTTCGTGTTCGGCGTGTGGGCGTCCGGCATGGATGCGGACGGCACCCTGCACTGGGTGCTGCCCGACCGCCGCAAGAGCTACTATGACGAAGCCTACCTGCCCAAAAAGCTGGACCGCGTGGACGAAGACGGCAGTCTCTATTTTGACGGCAGCGTTTTTCCATGGAAACTGGCCGATGACTTTGCCGAAGACAAGCGCTGGGGCTACCCCAAATGGAAAGTAATGCTGGGAAAACTGACCGGTAAAGGCAAAAAATAAGTCTGAATCACGAAAATATAGTATTCCTATTGACACAGTAGGGGATAATACGGTATAACTATCTCTGTCAAAATGAGAATTTGCGGGCAAATGCCCGGACGACGCGGAGCGCAAGAGAGACGCCCTGCGCCCGCCAGAAAGGATAATTCCGATGGAAAATATGGAGAAAGTGGTCTATCTGGACAACGCCGCCACCACGGCCTGCGCGCCGGAAGTGCTGGCCGTCATGGTCGAAGCACTGAGCGGTGCCTGCGGCAACCCCAGCAGCCATTACAGCGTCGGCTACGAAGCCAAAGAGTTCGTGGACGCCGGCCGTGCACAGGTGGCAAAGGCCATCAACGCTTCCCCCGCCGAGATCTTCTTCACCGGCTGCGGCTCCGAGGCCGACAACTGGGCGGTCAAGGGCACTGCCTTTACCAAGGCACGCCAGAACAAGAAGCACCTCATCACCAGCGCATTCGAGCACCATGCCATCATGCACAGCATGGCTGCACTGGAGCGTCTGGGCTTTGAGGTCACCTATATCAAGCCCACTGCCGAGGGCTACATCCGCCCCGAGGACGTGGAAGCGGCCATCCGCCCCGACACCGCCCTCGTCAGCATCATGATGGCCAACAATGAGATCGGCACCATCCAGCCCATCAAGGAGATCGCTGAGATCGCCCACAAGCACGGCGTGTGGATGCACACCGACGCTGTGCAGGCCGTGGGTGCCATCCCGGTGGACGTGAAGGAGCTGGGCGTGGATATGCTGTCCATGAGCGCCCACAAGTTCAACGGCCCCAAGGGCATGGGCGCACTGTACTGCAAGAAGGGCGTCTGGCCCCAGAACCTGATCGACGGCGGCAGCCAGGAGGCCCGCCACCGCGCCGGTACCGAGAACGTGGCCGGCATTGCAGGCATGGGTAAAGCTCTGGAAATTGCCACCACCCATCTGGGCGAGCGCATGGCCCACGAGCAGCAGCTGCGTGACTATGTGATCGACCGCGTGCTCAAGAACATCCCCGAGGCCCGCCTGAACGGCGGTGTGGAGCACCGCCTGCCCGGCAACGTGAACATCAGCTTCCCGGGTCTGGAGGGCGAGACCATCCTGCTGGATCTGGATATGCACGGCATCTGCGCCTCTACCGGCTCTGCCTGCAACTCCGACAGCCTGGACCCCAGCCATGTTCTGCTGAGCATCGGCGTGCCCGAGGAGATCGGTCATGGTTCCATGCGGTTCACCTTTGGCCCGCAGAACACCATGGAAGAAGCAAAATATCTGTGTGACGTGCTGGAGGAGGTCATCCCCCGCCGCCGCGCAATGAGTTGTATGTGGCTGCAGGGCCAGAACAAGGCCCGCCAGTTCAGCCTGAAGGGAGAGCAGTAAGATGGCAAGCATGTATAGCGCAAAGGTCATGGAGCATTTCGCAAATCCGCACAACGTGGGTGAGATCCCCGACGCAAATGGCGTGGGTGAAGTGGGCAACCCCAAGTGCGGCGATATCATGCGCATGTACCTGAAGATCGAGAACAACGTGATCGTGGACGTCAAGTTCCTCACCTTCGGCTGCGGCGCCGCCATTGCCACCAGCAGCATGGCCACCGACCTGATCAAGGGCAAGACCATCGACGAGGCCCTCAAGCTGACCAACAAGGCTGTTGTGGAAGCGCTGGAAGGCCTGCCCCCCATCAAGGTGCACTGCTCCGTTCTGGCCGAGCAGGCTGTCAAGGCCGCTCTGTCCGACTACTACCGCCGTCAGGGTATCGACCCGGAACCCATCGTGGGTAAGCTGGAAGAGGACTGCGACCACTGCGAGAGCTGCGGCTGATTTTTGAAAAAAGCGTAAACGAGAAGCCTGTTACTGGACGATGCGTCCGGCAGCAGGCTTCTTTTTTGCATATTGCCGAAAATAACGTGATTTTTTGGCGAAATGACGTGCAAAATACCCTTGAAATTCCTATAGGGGGGGGGGGTAAAATAAAGGAGGAACGCCGCTTTTTCGAGAGGGGGCGTCCGAAGAAAAAAGTAGAAACAAAAGGAGCGAGGACTATGCGTAAAAAGAGTGTTATGCGGTTCATCAGTGCAGCTCTTGCGGCGTGCATGATGGCATCTACCCTGCCCGTGGGCGCGTTCGCGCTGGAAGTGGGTACAGCACCGGAAAGCAGTGTAAGTGTACAGGAAGATGACACTGTGGTACTGCCCATTGACGGTGAGGGATTTGACGAGAATAATGTTTACTGGATTCGCCAAGGTGGCACCTATGAACTAAAGGCAGGACACTATACAGGTCAGTACCGCATCGTTACAGATGATGATCTGACAATCAATATTACGGGAAATATAACGTTTACGAATGGCTATTTGCTGTATGCTGAAAAAGCCGGTACGATGCAGATCAACAATAGCGGCGACTACACGGTTGATGGTACGGGATATGGAACACATTTTGTACAGCTGTTTAATGCTACCGGCGAAACAACAATTACCGGCGGCACATATAAATCTGAAATATGGAATACGATCATTGCACAAGGAAAGAAGCTGACGCTGAACAACGTCAAGGCTGTCGGCGTGAGAGCGCATCCGCTGGTGAATATCGGAAGCTATGTGGTGGCGAATGATTGCGAATTTATTTGTGATGGCAAGCCGAGTGAGAGAGTGGAAGCTGCGGTCTGGAATTTCAATTCAAGCAGCAGAACAGACCTGAACAGGGTTGACGCAAGCTCGGATGAAATCACGATTCGCAATGACGGCGGAACGATGTACATTGACGGAGGAAAGTATAGTACAACATCGGCAGTTCATGCGGCAATTCAGAATACCGGCAAACTGTATTTGAACGATGGCACTGTTACTGCTCCCAATAGTACAGCAATCAAAGGTGAGACGACCAACAGCAGCATTGAACTTAATGGTGGCACGATAAAAGAAAGCCCGAAAGGCATTGAAGTGCTTGGCGGCAAAGCTTCTCTGAAAGAGACCGCTTTTGCAAACAACAAGAACGATATCTATCTTGGTGCAGACCAGACCATTACCATTGACCAAAACTATACCGATGTTGTTACGGTGGGCTGTGCAAATGCTAAAGACGGCCGCCAGATCACCACGAGTGCGGACGGACAGGACAAGCTGAACCTCATCAGCAACAATGTGGACGCAAACGGCAAGACCTATGTCGTGGCCTACGATGAAGCAGGCAATTACCGCTACCTTGCCCAGCGTACCGGCTATACGGTGACGGCCGTGAACGCCACCGCCGCAACGGCAGACGGCCCGCTGAGCAAGCTGGACCAGATCGCAAAAGACACCGAAGTGACCCTGACTGCAAACACTGCCCCCGAGGGCAAGGAGTTCTCCGGCTGGAAATTCGAGAAGGTCACGGCCAATGGCACGGAAGAAATTTCGGTCCTGACCGAAGCAGACCCCGAGAACCCCGGCACTGCCACCTTCACCATGCCGGACGATGACCTGATCGTGACCGCAGAGTACCAGGACATCATCATTGACCCCGGCACGGGTGACGACGACCACGGCGGCGATATCGTAGCCGGTGTGGTCATTGGCGGCATTGCCGTGGTGGGTGCCTACGAAGTGGGCACCGGCCTGTACCGCATCCTCGCCATGGACGATGTGGCCATGCCCGCAAACCGCATTGCGCTGGCAAAGCTGATGTGGGAACGCGCAGGCAAGCCCGAACCTGAGACCATGAGCGACGAAAATCTCTACAGCGACCTCAGCGCCGAGGACGAAGACGCCCAGAAGGCCGCCCGCTGGGCTGTGGAGCAGGAGCTGATGAAGGAAGACGACAGCATTGAGGGGGAACTGAAGTTCCACCCCGCTTTCCCCGTGAGCAAGCTGCGCGTCTGCCTGACCTGGGAGAACGCAAGGCAGAAAGGCCTGTTTGACCAGAACACCGAAGCATAACCCCTGAAAAGCTGAAGTGCCGCCGCACGAATTGCCGTGCGGCGGCACTTTTGCTGTGGGAGAGATTTGTTGTATCCTATCCAAACCGTAATAAAACAAAAATAAAATATGCGCCGTAGAGAAAACTGCCCGCAAAACTGCCTTGTTCATAAAATATTCATATAATGTTCAGAATGAGTTCACCACTTTTCGGTATAAGTAGGGCAACAAATGCGCAAAAGCGCAGGACCCAAGGTGGATACGGGCGAAACACAGCGAGGGAAACCGAAACGCGGCTGCCTTTGCCGGGGCGCAAAACGCCCCCGGTCAGAGCATCGGCGCTGGATGGCCCGGCCCGCACAGGAAAGGAATTGGATCATTATGAAAATTGGTTTTTGGGAACTTGTCGTGGTCGTGATCGTGGCGTTCGTGTTCATCGGCCCGGATCAGCTGCCTGTCTACGCAAAAAAGCTGGGCAAGATGCTCCGCGAGCTGAAAAAGTACACCGGCGCTGCTTCCGAGGAGATCCAGAAGAACGTGGTGGAACCGCTGAATGAGATCCAGGCTCCCCTCAAGGAAGCCGTTGCCCCGCTGACCGATATCAAGAAGGATATCGACAACAGCGTGAAGGATGTGACCAAGAGCTTTACCGGCATTGGCAAGACCAGCAAGGAGGAGGCCGAGAAGAAGGCCGCCGAGGCTGAGGAAGTGGTGGACCTGACCGAGGAGCCGGTGGAAGAACTGGCCGAGGATGCCCCCACCGAGAAGGCCGAGCCGGTCATCCCGCCCGAGCAGCAGCCGAAGGCCCAGCCTGCCGAAGCCCCGGCTGAGGAAGCTGCTCCCGCAGAAGCTGCCGAGGCTGCCCCGGCACAGCCTGCTGCCGAAGCGGCCCCTGCCGCCGAGCCGGTGGAGGAAGACCCCCGCCAGAACGATATCCTGCCGCAGGACTAACTACTTATTGGATGCACCCGCGCCCGCGGTTGCCAGATACATTCTGTAATACGCCCGCCACGCGGCGCGGCAAGAAAAAGGAGATATTTATTATGCGTATTGGTACTAATGAACTGCTGATCATTCTGGTCGTCGCTCTGCTGATCTTTGGACCCAAGAACCTGCCGAAGCTGGGCAAGATGTTCGGCAAGACCATCAATGGCTTCAAGAAGGGCATGGACGAGGACGCCAATGACGACGACGATGCCGAGGAAAAGACCGAGAAGAAGGCTTCTAAGAAGAAGGACGAAGACGAGGAGTAATTGTGGCTACGAACATGAAGCGCAAAAAGAAAGCCGAAGTCATGGCAGAGGACGGCAGCATGACGCTGACCGGCCATCTGAAAGAGCTGCGGAACCGGCTCATCATCTGCGCGGTGGTGTTTGTGGTGGGCGTAGTGGTCTCGCTGGCGTATGCAGACCGTCTGATCGATCTGCTTACCGCCATGGGCCGCGAGTATTACCAGTTCGTGTCCATTGCCCCGCAGGAAAAACTGATGCAGTATTTCCGGGTGTCCATTCTGGCCGGTGTGGTGGTAACGGTGCCTGTGGCCTTTTACAACATCTACGCCTTTGCAAAGCCGGGCCTGAAAAAGAGCGAGAGCGCCTTTTTCAAGCTGGTGATGCTGCTGGGCCTGATCCTGTTCTGCGTGGGCGTGCTGTTCGCCTACAAGCTCATGATGCCCTTCATGCTGCGTTTCCTCAGCACCGGCATCAATGGTGCAGAGTACATCCAGACCACCACCAGTATCGAGAGCTATGTCAACCTCTGCCTGACCATGTTCATCATCTTTGGCTGTGTGTTTGAGATGCCGCTGATCACCATCATCCTGTCCAAGATGGGCATCATCAACCCGCAGATCCTCAAGCAGGTGCGCGGCGTGGCCATCGTGATCATCTTCTTCATCGCCGCTGTGGTCACCCCGCCGGACATCGTGTCCCAGTGTATGGTGGCGGGCCCCATGGTGCTGCTGTACTTTGTCAGCATCTTCCTGAGCGGCATCTTCTACAAGCCGCACAGCGACGATGAGGATGACGAGGAAGACGACGAGGATGAGGACGAGCAGTAAGCGCGCGGCCCCATCGGCTTTCTGAACCGAAAATGCAAAAGCTGCCGTACCGTTTGGTGCGGCGGCTTTTTTGTTAAGAATGGGTTCCCGCAAAGTGCGATTTCGAGTGGGGCAGGTCTTATGGCTTTTGCAAAGGGCATCGCCGCCGGGACGCTCCGCTGGGCCAGAGGACAAGAGGGGCGTTTCGACGCGCCCCTCTCATCCTCTGGACTCCACTTACCCCTGACGAAAAAGGGGCTACTCGCCCCTTTTAAACCCCAAAGCAGAAGGGCTCCATACAAAAAAGCTAGCCGCTTCGCTCAACGCTTTTTTGTGTTCCGCCGATTTATAGGCCCCTCAGTCGCTGCGCGACAGCTCCCCGCAGGGGAGCGGGTGCAGCAGATGCCGTTTCTCACTGCGACCCCTCCCGTGAAAAAGAGTTTTAGAAAAATCCGCAGATTTTTCTAAAACTCAAATATAAAAATAATTTTTCCGCTATTATTGCAACGGCGACGACTGCGGCCTGCGGCCGAAACAGGGAGGAGCTGTTGGGGCCGTGGCCAGCAGGATGCAAGGCCCGCTCAAGGGCCGTAGCAGACGCTGGGTGCCACAACTCGTCCAGAGCGAAGCGGAGACAATTTTAAATCTTATTGCTTAGTCACTACAAACTGTGCTAGAATGGAGCCAACAGATGAAAAAAGGCGGTGGCACCATGCATCCTTTGCCCGAATACCCCCGCCCGGCTCTGCGCCGGGACAGCTGCGAAAACCTCAACGGCCTGTGGCAGTATGCCATTACCGCCTCGGCAGAGCACCCCTCTGCGTGGGACGGCAGCATTCTGGTGCCCTATTCCCCGGAAGCGGAAGCCTCCGGCGTGGGCCGCACCCTGCAGCCCGGTCAGTGGCTGCACTACCACCGCTTTTTTGCCCCGCCTGCGGGCGAAGGCGGCCGGGTGCTGCTGCACTTCGGCGCGGTGGATCACGCCTGCGCCGTGCAGGTGAACGGCCATCTGGTGGGCGGCCACCGGGGCGGCTACTGGCCCTTCAGTTTTGACATCACCGACCAGCTGAACGGCACCGGGCGCAACAGCCTGTGGGTGGCGGTGCAGGACCCCACCGGCAGCGGCACCCAGGCCCGAGGCAAGCAGACCCTGAAGCCCGGCGGCATGTTCTACCCGGCCCAGAGCGGCATCTGGCAGACGGTCTGGCTGGAGCGCGTGCCGGAAAACTACATCCAGACCCTGACCATCACCCCGGACTACGACGCCCGCACGGTGACGGTGAAAGCCCACACCTCCGCGCCCGGCGGCGCGGCGAACCTCTGGGCCGTGGTGCGGGCCGGGGGCGTGACCATCGCTGAGGACTGGGGCAGCGACGACGCCGACCGCGACGGCGAAGTGACGCTGGATATCCCACCGGAACACTTCTTTCCGTGGAGTCCGGACACGCCCTTCCTCTACGACCTGACTGTGGGCACCACCCAGGGGCCGGAAGAAGACTTTGACACCGTGCACAGCTACTTTGCTCTGCGCAAGTGGAGCTGCGTGCCGGATGCCCACGGCGTGCTGCGCTTCTGCCTGAACGATCAGCCCATTCTGCTGAATGGCCTGCTGGACCAGGGCTACTGGCCCAAGGGACTGTACACGCCGCCCTCGGATGCGGCGGTGGAGCGGGAGCTCAGCGAAGTAAAAGCCCTGGGCTTCAACCTGCTGCGCAAGCACGCCAAGATCGAGCCGCAGCGCTGGTATTATCACTGTGACAAGCTGGGCCTTGTGGTCTGGCAGGACATGGTGAACGGCGGCAGCGCGTATAACCTCTGGTTCGTCACCTACCTGACCAACGCCCTGCAGCCGCTGCTGCGTCGCCTGCCGGATGCAGAGCCCCTCTGGGGCCTGCTGAGCCGGGGCAAGGATGCAAGCCGGGAAGAATACCGCCGCGAGCTGGAAGCCACGGTAGACGCGCTGCGGTGCCACCCGTGCATCGGCTGCTGGGTGCCCTTCAACGAAGGGTGGGGCCAGTTCGATGCGGCCGGGGCGGTGCAGGCCCTCCGCACGCGGGACGACACCCGCCTTGTGGACGAGGCCAGCGGCTGGTACGACCAGGGCGGGGGAGATGTGCACTCCCTGCACAACTACTTCTACCCGCTGCATGTGCGGCCCCAAAAACGCACCGTGGCCCTGAGCGAGTACGGCGGCATCGCATGGCCCATGCCCGGCCACGAGGCCCCGGGCAAAACCTATGGCTACGGCACCGCCAAAAGCCGGGAAGAACTCACGGCCCGTTACAAAAAGCTGCAACTGGGCACCGTGCTGCCCCAGCTGAAAAAAGGCCTTTCGGCGCTGGTGTACACCCAGCTCACCGATGTGGAGGACGAGGTGAACGGCTTGTTTACCTACGACCGCACAGCCATCAAGCCGGACGCCAACGCGGTGCGCTCGGTGAACGCGGCGCTGGCGGCGGAATTTGCAAAAGTGACAAGATAAAATTCTGCAAAACGAAAGCCAGAAACACCGACCGGTGTTTCTGGCTTTCAGTTTTAAGAGATAAATTCAACTGTAAATGGCAAAGCGCACGCGGAGCCATTTTTGATGGTCAGCTGTTGGAGCTGCTGCTGTTGTCGATCTTGGAAGCGGGCAGCTTGTTCATGGCAGAGCTGTCCAGACTGTGGGTCAGCTCGGCACCGTAGGCGGCGAGGGCATCTTCCAGCTCGTCGCCCTTCATGTCGCTCAGGATGGTATCCCGCAGGCTGTCCAGCGAAGCGACATTCAGCGGGTCCAGACGCACCATCAGGATCAGGCTGGAACCGTTCAGCTGCACGGCGGCGGCTTCGCCGTAGGCAAGGCCGCGCAGGGCATCGGCGGCACCGTCCTGGGTGAAGGCAGTGTCCACGTCGCTCTCGGTCAGCAGTTCGGTCTGGACATTGACCGAATCCGCCGAGAACTCGCCATCCAGCACGGCGTAGATGTCCGGCAGGGCGGCCTTGGCGGCTGCGGTCAGGCTGCTGACCTGCTCGCTGGTGGTCTCAGGCTCGGCCAGGTTCACACTGTCAGCAGCGGTCTGGGCCAGGCTGAGCATCTCGGCCTTCTGGTCGTCGTCGGCGAAGGCGTAGGTGCTGGTGTTGTACAGCGGGATGGTCACATAGCCGATCTCATACATGCTGTCGTCCAGATGGCTGGTCAGCTCGTCGTCGGCCACCGGGGTCTCGCCGTCCGGGCCGTAGATGAGGCCCAGCAGAGCGGTGTGCTCCAGCTGCAGGCGTTCGAAGGCCTTGAGGGTCTCCAGGCCAATGCCGTTGGCGGTGTAGGTGTCGCCGTAGTTGTCCATCATCTGCTGAGCGTAGCTGTCGGCGGTGGTGATCTGTGCGTCGGTCAGCTCCCCGCCCAGCTCTTTGAAGCGGGCGTCCACAGCGGCCAGCGTTTCCAGCGTTTCCTGCGTTTTCTGGGCCACGTAGTCGCTGACCACAGCGGTCTCGCCGGTGTCGGAATCGGTGGTGATGGTCTCTTTCAGAAAGGCTTTCACGTTCGTGGCGTCCTGATCAGTGCCGGCCAGTTGGGCGGCCTGCTGATAGGCACCGTATTGCGCCAGCAGGTACATGCCGGAGGTGACCTCAAAGTCGCCGATCTTGCCCACCGTATCCGGGGTGGAAATGACGCAGCCTGCAAGGCTGAAGGTAAGTGCCAGTGCGCACACCAGTGCGAGAAGTTTCTTTTTCATACAAATGCTCCTTTTGAAATAGGCTTCCCCCTCGGGGGAAGCTGTCGCCGTAGGCGACTGATGAGGGGAAGTTATCTTTTAATGCCGGTGGGAAACGGCATCGGACCGCTGCTGCCCCTCATCCGTCCGCTTCGCGGCCACCTTCCCCCGAGGGGGAAGGCTTTAGAATTTCATCCATCGCCTTCAGGATGCTCTGCAGCAGCTCCAGCGGCTTTTCATCCGGCTGCAGGTTCACCGAGAGGTAGGGCCGGTTGCCCGCGCCTGCGGTGACCCGGCCATTGAATGCGATGAGCAGGCCGCGGATCATGGGTACGTCCAGGCTTTCCAGCTGCAGCACGAGGGTGTCTTTCTTCTGGGTCACTTCGGTGACGCCTACAGCGCTTGCCTGCACCCGCACCAGCGACACGTTCACCAGATCGCTCACCGAGGGCGGCGGGTCGCCGTAGCGGTCGATCAGCTCGTCCAGCACGTCGGCGGCGTCCTCGGGGGTCTGGATGGCCGCGATGCGCTTGTAGGCTTCGATGCGGCCCGGCCCGTCCGCGATATATTTTTCCGGGATATAGGCGTCCACCCGCAGGTCCACAAGGCATTCGCTCTTGTCGCGCTGCACCGGTTCGCCCTTGGCCCGGGCAATGGCCTGCCCCAGCATCTTCACATAGAGATCGTAGCCCACGGCTTCCATGTGGCCGTGCTGGCTGTGGCCCAGCAGGCTGCCCGCGCCGCGAATTTGTAAGTCGCGCATGGCGATGCGGAAGCCGGAACCAAAGGCCGTGAACTCCCGGATGGCAGAAAGGCGCTTCTGGGCAATGTCCGTCAGGGTCTTATCGCGCCGGAAGGTGAAGTAGGCGTAGGCCTTGCGGCCGCTGCGGCCCACGCGGCCCCTTATCTGGTACAGCTGGGCAAGGCCCATGCGGTCGGCGTCCTCAATGATGAGGGTGTTGCAGTTGCGCACGTCGATGCCTGTTTCAATGAGGGTGGTGCAGACCAGAATGTCGATCTCACCATTGAGCAGGTGCTGCCACACGGGGTTCAGTTCTTCCTCGGTCATCTTGCCGTGGGCGATGCCGATGCGGGCCCCGGGCACCATCTGGCTCACATGGGCGGCGGTGGCCTCGATGTTGTCCACCCGGTTGTGCAGGTAGTAGACCTGACCGCCCCGGGCAAGTTCCTTCTTCATGGCCTCGGCCAGAATGACGTCGTTGTATTCCAGTACGAAGGTCTCCACGGGCTGGCGCTCGATGGGCGGCTGCTCGATGGTGGAAAGGTCGCGGATGCCGCTCATGGCCATGTTCAGCGTGCGCGGGATGGGCGTAGCGGACAGGGTGAGCATGTCCACTCCGATGAAGTTCTCTTTGAGCTTTTCCTTGTGCTTCACGCCGAAGCGCTGTTCCTCGTCGATGATGACAAGGCCGAGGTCGTGGAACTTCACGTCCTTGGACAGCAGCCGGTGGGTGCCCACCACGATGTCCACGCTGCCCGCCTGCAGGCCTTTCAGCGTTTCCTTCTGCTGCTTGGCGGTGCGGAAGCGGGACATCATCTCCACCTTCACGGGGAAGGCTTCCATGCGGGAGAGGATGGTGTTGTAGTGCTGCCACGCCAGCAATGTGGTCGGGGCCAGGATGGCGCACTGCTTGCCGCCCATCACGCACTTGAAGGCGGCGCGCAGGGCCACTTCGGTCTTGCCCACGCCCACGTCGCCGCACAGCAGGCGGTCCATGGGGTAACCTTTTTCCATGTCCTGCTTGATCTCGGCGGTGGCGTTCAGCTGGTCGTCCGTTTCGTCGTAGTCAAAGCGGGTCTCAAAGTCCCGCTGCCAGTCGCCGTCGGGCGGGAAGGCGTAGCCCGTGGCCTGCCGGCGGCGGGCATACAGCTCGATCAGCTCCTGCGCCATCTCCTCGGTGGCCTTTTTCACCTTGGCACGGGTGCGCTGCCATTCGGCACCGCCCAGCTTGGCCAGCTTGACTTTTTCCTCGTCGCCGGGGGCGGTGTAGCGGCTCAGCAGGTCCAGCTGGGTGACCGGCACATACAGCACGTCCGAGCCGGAATACTGCACCTTGAGGTAATCTTTGGTGGCACCCTGTACTTCCAGCCGCTGGATGCCCGCATACATGCCGATGCCGTGGCTCTGGTGCACCACATAGTCCCCGGGCTTGATGTCCGAAAGGCTGGACAGGGCGTTTTTGTTCTTTTTGCGCTTTTTGGTCTCGGCAGCGGTGTCTTCGTCCAGACCGTGTCGGCGGCTGGAAAGCACCGCCGCATGGGCGAACGGGAAGGTGCACCCGGCGGTCAGGTGGCCCGGCAGCACCTGCACGATGCCTTTTGCGGGCCGCACATCGCGGCTCATGCTCACGGCGTAGCCCTTGTCGGCCAGGTCCCGGGTCAGGGCGGCGGCACCCTTGGGTGTGCCGGAGAACAGAGTGATGGCGTATCCCTGCGCAATCAGCGGGTCAAGGTCCTCCCGCAGGGAAGCGAGGTCGCCGTTCCAGTTGGGGGCGGCAAAGGCTTCGGCGTTGATGAGGTCTTTCAGCTTGAACTCGTTCATGCCGCGCAGAAAGTTCTCGCACAGCAGGGTGCTGTGGTTCTGGGCGGCAATGACAAGATCCTCCATGGTCTGGTACAGCACATCCAGCCCGGGGCAGAGCACGCCCTCCTCCAGCAGACCGGTCAGCTCCTCGCTGCGGCGGAACTCGGTGGCTTTCTGAGCATCCCGGATGCCGCCCACCTCGTCCAGAATGAACAGCGGCGCGTCCAGATGGTCCAGCAGCGTAGCCGGGGCGGGGTAGCGGATGCCGTAATATTTATCCATGGCCTCCGGCATCAGGCCGGAATCCAGCTGGGCGAGGTCCGCTTCGGTGGCCTTTTCCAGCGCGGTGCGGTGCTTGCCCCGGGCCTTTTTCACGGCGGCGCGCAGAGCTTCGGCGGTCTCCGCCGTGTCGCCGAACAGCACCTCGCGGGCAGGGGAGAGATAAATTTTTTCCAGTGCCGTATCCCGCCGCTGGGTGAGCAGGTCGAAGGACGAGATGGAGTCGATCTCGTCGTCCCAGTACTCCACGCGGGCGGGCTGACGCATATCCGGCGCGTAGATATCCACGATATCGCCGCGCACGCTGAACTGCCCCGGGCCGTCCACCTGACTGCGCCGCACATACCCGGCGGCAAACAGCCGCGCCACCAGCGCTTCGCGGTTATACACCATGCCGGGCTTTAAGGTGAGGGTGTTCTGGATGAATTCTGCCCGGGGCACCGTGTACTGCAAAAGGGCTTCGGCGGGCACGCAGACGGCCTGCAGCCGCCCGCCTGCCAGTGCGCCCAGCACCGAAAGGCGGCGGTACTCGTATTCGCGGCCTGCACCCTCCACCGGGCGCAGCATAAAGTCCCGGGGCGGGAACACCGCAGCAGTAAGCCCCAGCGCCTTGAGGTCGTCCGCAAAGTGGGTGGCCTCGGCTTCGCCGGGGGTCACGATGCACAGCACGCGGCCAAGGTCTTTCTGCAAAGCGGCATACAGCAGGGCGCGACCTGCGGGCGGCAGGCCGAACAGCGCAGCCGGGCCGGGCTTTGCAAAGCTGGCCGCGATCTTTTCATATTCCGGTGTGGCTTTCAAAAGCGCTTCGTACATGGGAGACCTCCTTTCGTCAACAAGATTGGAGAAAATGGTTGATCAAACTGCATAGCAGTTTGATCAACCATTATATTTACTCTGTGCCAGCTCCAGCTTGCCATCCATGATGAGCTTCGCGGCGGCTTCCAGGTCGGGGTAACGGTCAGCAAGAGCTTTGGCGTCCTCGGCCGGGAACTTGCCCAGCACCCAGGCCGCAAGGTCGTAATCTGGGTGGGGCTTGGCACCCACGCCGATGCGGATGCGCGGGAAGCTGTCGCCGCCCAGGCGCGCGATGATGCTCTTTAACCCGTTGTGGCCGCCTGCCGAACCCGAGGGCCGGATGCGCAGCTTGCCGGGGTTCTGGGTGATATCGTCACACAGCACGATGACGTGGTCGGCGGGAATTTTGAAAAAGTTCGCGGTGGGCGCAATGGAGTCGCCCGAAAGGTTCATGTAGGTCAGGGGCTTGAGCAGGACCACCTTGTGGCCATCCACTTCGCCCTGGCCCCACAGGCCTTCGAATTTGGTCTTGCTGACGCTGATGCCCCACTTGCCGGCCAGGTAGTCCAGCGCGGCATAACCGGCGTTGTGGCGGGTGCCGTCGTATTTTGCTTCCGGGTTGCCGAGACCGGCGATCAGCCAGATATCAGTTGCATTCATAGTTATTGTGTTTCCCTTTTCTTTGAAAATAGTCCGATGCAATTGCTAAGTATAACATACGCGCGCGCAAAAAGATATACATTTTAAGCGAAAAAGATGCTCCTGCAAGCAAAAACCGCCGCGCAGGGCGATCCTGTGCAGCGGTGATGAATGCGTTCGGTGGGCAGTTATTTGTTCTGCTCGGCCTCCAGTTTCTGCTTTTTGGCAATGTAGGCTTCCATCTTGGGTTCGGCCCAGCCGTCCAGATTGGTCTGGCGCTCGCGGGCGATGCCCAGTGCCTGCGCGGGCACATCCTTGGTGATGGTGCTGCCGGCAGCGGTGTACGCGCCGTCGCCCACCTTCACCGGGGCCACAAGGTTCGTGTTGCAGCCGATGAAGCAGTAATCGCCGATGGTGGTGCGGAACTTGTCCTTGCCGTCGTAGTTGCAGGTGACGGTGCCGCAGCCGAAGTTGCAGTACTTGCCCACATCGCTGTCGCCGATGTAGGTCAGGTGGCTCACCGTGTTGCCGCGGGCAAAGTTGGAGTTCTTGGTCTCGACGTAGGCGCCCAGATGCACGCCGTAGTCGGTGACGGTGTTCACCCGCACATGGGTGAAGGGGCCGATGTTGTTGTGGGGGCCCAGGTGGCTGCCGTAGACCTGGCTGGCGTTGACAGTGGTGCCTTCGTCCACGATGCTGTCCTCAATGAGGGTGTTGGGGCCGATGACGCAGCCCGCGCCGATGACCGTCTTGCCGCGCAGGATGGTGCCCGCCAGAATGACGGCACCCGGCGCGATGACCACGTCCGGTGCGATCTGCACCGTGCGGCTGTCGATGATGACGCCATTTGCAATGTGCTGCAGCAGAATGGCGTCGCGGGCGGCCTCGGCGGCGTCCAGCTGCTCACGCGCTGCGTTCAGCGCAGCGGAAGAAACCGTGTTTTCCATGATGTGAGATCTCCCTTCCCGGCACGCGCTCCCGGCGGCAGGCGCTTCCCGGAAGACCCGGAAAAATGTTACCTGCATATCCAAAGATGCATACAACAGGAGTATTGTGCCGACAAAAAGAATGCTTGAAATTTCAGGGATAGAAAGTTGTATCCAACAGGGCGAGAAACCGCGTCAGAAAACGAAAAACCTCTCGAACTTTCTCCCATTTTATATTACCGGAAAACTTAGTAAAATTCAAGTGATTTGCATAAAAAACAGCAAACAAATTCGGGATTTTGCCCGGTGGAAAGAGATGGATTTTCTGGTATAATAGTTAGGCATTCACAAAACAATGTTCATCGACTCAGTAAGACAAGGCAAGCGATGAGACCGTGTGCAGATGCATCACGGTCAAAAATGGGAGGTAAACAACGCATGAGCAAAAAGTATCTGTACTACTTCAGCGAAGGCAATGATGCTTTCGGCGGCGACAAGGTCACCATGAAGAATACTCTGGGCGGCAAGGGCGCCGGTCTGGCAGAGATGACTGCCGCCGGTATGCCGGTTCCCCAGGGCTTTACCATCACCACGGATGCCTGCACCCAGTATTATGCAGACGGCCGTCAGATCAACGATGCGATCACCGCTGACATCTTCGAGCACGTCAAGGGCCTGGAGAAGATCACCGGCAAGACCTTCGGCGATAACGAGAACCCCCTGCTGGTCTCCGTCCGTTCCGGCGCACGTCAGTCCATGCCCGGCATGATGGACACCATCCTGAACCTGGGCCTGAACGATCAGGCTGTTGAGGGTCTGGCCAAGAAGACCAACAACCCCCGCTTCGCATACGACTGCTACCGCCGCTTCGTGCAGATGTTTGCAGACGTCGTCATGATGGTCCCCAAGAGCCTGTTCGAGGTCGAGATCGACAAGATGAAGGAAGCCAAGGGCGTCAAGAACGACGTGGACCTGACTGCCGATGACCTGAAGGAACTGGTGGGCATCTTCAAGAAGATCTATGAGGAGAACGAGGGCAAGCCGTTCCCCCAGGATCCCCGTGATCAGCTGATCGAGGCTGTCAAGGCCGTGTTCCGCAGCTGGGATAACCCCCGTGCAAACGTCTACCGCAAGATGAACGAGATCCCCTACGAGTGGGGCACCGCTGTCAACGTGCAGCAGATGGCATTCGGCAACTCCGGCGACCGTTCCGGCACTGGCGTTGCATTCACCCGTGACCCCGCCACCGGCGCAAAGAAGCTGATGGGCGAGTACCTGATCAATGCACAGGGCGAGGACGTCGTCGCAGGCGTGCGCACTCCTTCTCCCATCAGCCACCTGAAGGATCAGATGCCTGAGGTGTACGATCAGTTCGTTGAGATCGCGACCCGTCTGGAGAACTACTTCCGCGATATGCAGGATATGGAGTTCACCATTGAGGACGGCCACCTGTACATGCTGCAGACCCGTAACGGCAAGCGTACCGCTCAGGCTGCTCTGCAGATCGCATGCGACCTGGTGGACGAGGGCATGATCACCGAGCAGGAAGCTGTCCTGCGCGTGGAGCCCAAGCAGCTGGATACCCTGCTGCATCCCCAGTTCGACGCAGCTGCCCTGAAGGCTGCCGAAGTCGTCGGCAAGGGCCTGGCAGCTTCTCCCGGTTCCGCCTGCGGCCAGATCGTCTTCACTGCTGAGGAAGCAGAGGAGAAGGTCAAGTCCGGCGAGATGAAGAAGGTTGTTCTGGTCCGTCTGGAGACCTCTCCCGAGGATATCGTCGGTATGCAGGTGTCTCAGGGCATCCTGACCGTCCGCGGCGGTATGACCAGCCACGCAGCCGTTGTTGCCCGTGGTATGGGCACCTGCTGTGTCTCCGGCTGCGGCAACGACAACGAGGTCAAGATCGATGAGGAGGCCAAGACCTTCGAGATCAACGGCCACAAGTTCGTCGAGGGCGACTGGATCTCCATCGACGGTTCTACCGGCAACATCTACGGTGAGCAGGTCGCTACCGTGGCTGCCACCGGCAACAAGAACTTCAACCGCTTCATGGGCTGGGCAGACGCAGCACGTCAGCTGCTGGTCATGACCAACGCTGATAACCCGCGTGACGCACAGCAGGCAGTTGACCTGGGTGCTGAAGGCATCGGCCTGTGCCGTACCGAGCACATGTTCTTCGCTGAGGACCGCATCAAGGCTGTCCGTGAGATGATCTGCGCACGCACCGTGGAGGAGCGTGAGGCTGCTCTGGCCAAGGTCGAGCCGTTCCAGCAGGGTGACTTCGAGGCGATGTACCGCATCATGGGTGAGCGCCCGATGACCATCCGCTATCTGGATCCGCCTCTGCACGAGTTCCTGCCCACCAAGGACGAGGACATCAAGGAGCTGGCCGCCGATATGGGCATGACCTTCGATGACCTGAAGAACGTCGTTGCTTCTCTGCACGAGTTCAACCCCATGATGGGTCACCGTGGCTGCCGTCTGGCCGTCACCTATCCCGAGATCGCAGCCATGCAGACCCGTGCTGTCATCAAGGCAGCTCTGAACGTCTCTGCTGAGACCGGCTACATGATCACCCCGCACATCATGATCCCGCTGGTTGGCGAGGTCAAGGAGCTGAAGTTCGTCAAGGACGTTGTGGTCAAGGTCGCAGACGAGCTGATCGCTGCTGCAGGCGTTGAGATGAAGTATCAGGTCGGTACCATGATCGAGATCCCGCGCGCAGCCCTGACTGCCGGCGAGATCGCTAAGGAAGCCGAGTTCTTCAGCTTCGGCACCAACGACCTGACCCAGATGACCTTCGGCTTCAGCCGTGATGACGCTGCCAAGTTCCTGGGCGCTTACTACGAGAACAAGATCTACGAGAGCGATCCGTTCCAGCATCTGGATCAGATCGGCGTTGGCAAGCTGGTCAAGATGGCTGCACATGACGGCCGCGAGACCCGTCCCGATCTGGGTCTGGGCATCTGCGGCGAGCACGGCGGCGATCCCACGAGCGTGGAGTTCTGCCACAATGTTGGCCTGGACTACGTCAGCTGCTCTCCCTTCCGTGTGCCCATCGCCCGTCTGGCTGCTGCTCAGGCTGCTATTAAAAACCCGAGAGCGTAAGGATTTTATAGCGAATCATCGTTAAAAATCAAGCATAAAATAAGGCTCACCGTCAATTTTGGCGGTGGGCCTTATTTGTTTGCTCATGTATGAGATGAGTTGCGTTTAACACAGGACTGCTTTCCAGAAGCATCACAGATACACCTCCACGGTCAGGTCGGTCCACGCTGCACGGCGGAACTGGTGGGGCATCTTGTTGGCTTCCCGGTAACGCTTGGCGGTTTCAAAGTCGATGGTGAAGGTAAGAATGGGCTTTTCCGATACAGCCATCAGATTGGTGCGCTCCTCTTTGGATTTCTTGCAGCCGGTGTTCAGCTTCCAGCGGTAGGAGTAATCGGCAATGGGGGTGACCACTTCAACGAACTGGTCAATCAATTCGGGAGCAAGACGGGCACCGTGCACATCGACCTTCTGAGAAAGAAAATCGTAGATCGCTTTCATGTCCGAGGAAACCGTCTGGGGATCGGGCGCAGGGGAGAGGGCTTTCAGTTCCTGCTCCAAGTGTGCAATCTCGTCATCTGCCTGTTTGCAAAGGGCTTGATATTCTTCTCGTGGCAGTTCGCCGTCTGCACGCATGGCAGCGTAGTTCAGCTTGCGTTTTTTGATTTTTTCGATCTGGCCCTGAATCGGTGCAGCGGACATTCGTGTGGCGGCTTTTCCGTTCTGGCAGCTTTCGATCATCTTGCAGGCACGAAGGATGGCTTTATTCTGATTGCCCCAGACCTTTTCAAAGATCTTCTTCGCCATCAGTTCCAACTTCCACTCCGGGATAGAAATGGCATCACAACTGAGCTGTTCGGTCATGTTGTGCTCCAGAACGAAGGAACGGGTCGGGTTGACGGTTCGCATATTGCACTGGTAGCCAAAGACCGGCGTTCCGTCCTTCAGTTTGCGCCAGTTGAAAATGCGGTAGGAAGAACCGCAGCGGCAACGAAGCTTTGCGACCCATAAATATTTGGTGCTGTCAATGCCCTTGCGTCGTGTTTCTCCATCAGGAAGACGCAGATTGACAATACGGCTTTTACGGATGCGCTCACATTCATGCCAGAGGGCTTCTGATACGATTGGTTCAAAGTTGCCTTTTACATAGACGAAGGAAGTTTCGTCCAGATTGTTGATGCGCTTCTTTTCAAGATAGTTGTTGACCTTGGACTTGTTGTAGCAGATATAGCCCATATACGTTGCGTTACGAAGAATGCGGCTGATCTTTGTACAGGACCAACTGACGTTTCCGTGCCCATCCTTACGGCCCAGCCGGGAAAGTTCATTGACAATCGCCTTTTCCCCGTAGCCCTGAGAATAGAGCGTGAAAACCATCCGTATGGTAGCAGCCTGTTCCTCGTTGATAACGTATGTACGGTTGACCTTATCTCGGTCATAGCCGATAATGTTGCCGCTGCCGTAAAGCACGCCGTTCTGCCGGCTTATCTTTTGCCCGGCAAGAACACGCTCTGAAATCTTGCGGCTTTCCTCCTGCGCCATGGTTGCCATGATGGAAAGCCGGAGTTCGCCATCGCCGTCCATTGTCCAGATGTTGTCGGATACAAAAAAGACCTCAACGCCGAAATTGCGGAGTTCACGGGTAAGCTGAAGGGTATCGACGGTGTTGCGGGCAAAGCGGCAGACCTCACGAGTAACGATCAAATCGAATTTTCCGCACTTGGCATCGGAAAGCATTTGGTTTTGCGCAGCTGCTGGATGCGTTTTCCTGTGATGTAAGAATATAAGCCAGCCCTCCGACCACAGAGCAGCGCAGCCAATCGCCACACCACAGGGCCGGAGAACAGACAGACAATCGGCGGCAGCGCACTTGACTGCCGGGGCTGGGTTTGTACTCAATCAATTTCTTTTTCATGATTCTTCGTCCTTTCTTTGTCGATGATGGCAAGGCGGGCGGAGCATGGAAAATGCGGTTGCACTTTTCCGTGATAGAGAAAAACATCCCTATACTATATAGGACAAAAAACAGGAAAAAGTTAGGGCTCGTTGAATAAGTTGCATCTTTCTCTGAGATTAATTAAAGCGGATTTAATACTTTCGGAGACACTTCCTACCGTTACGCCCTCTTTTTCGGCTATGATTGGCATGGAAATCCCACAATAGAAGTAATCGTAGCACCGCTTTGCTTGTTTTGGAGACAAAGCTAGAATTGTATGGTTGATGTTCACAAGATGCTGTTGCCGTTCTATAATCTCCACGGGCGTTGGAACAGACGAAAGGAGATGCTGTTCTGCGAGGAAGTTGGGGTCATCCAGCGAAAGATACGCATGGTACCGACTGATTTTTCGAGCAATAGCACCTTCATAGTTCTTGAGTTCAACAAACAACTGATGAATCTCATCCGTGACATCAATGAAAAAGTCTTCGGAGTAAGCAGTAGGATAATGTTCTTTCAGGTTAATCGTAGGCATAGGCTTCCTCAAATTCGGTTGGGTTGGTGACGAAATCGAATCAAGGGAGTGTAAGTACTCCTATTGAATCTCCTGCTCCAATTCATCAAACAGAGGACAGGAGAAAAAGTATCCAAGGGTGATTCCAAGACCGTCGCAGAGCTTCTTGATTGTGCCAATCGAAACACTATGTCGGCTTGAATCGAACATACTATAAACAGTAGATGGCGTAACGCCAGAACGGACGGCAAGCTCATTCGGGCAAATCCCCTGCTGATTGCAAAGTTCTTTGAAACGAATCGCAACAGCGTCCTTTACACTTAGGTCTACAACGTCTTTTACTACCATGCTGAGCCTCCTATGCATGATAGTAACGAATATTAGGTGTTTTGGTGTACGCACCTGCGTATATTCGGGGGACAATCGACAATATTTCATCAATATTTAGGGCAAGCTAAAATTTCTGTTGCAATTTCAGTAATACAGAAATATACTTATAAGTATCAAATTATTTCACCGTATAGGAGGACATTATCATGGCAAGACCCAAGGGAAGCAAGAACAAGACCCGTACCATAAAAGCTGCCGTTGATTATGTAGCAGTCATTGCAGAAAAGACCGCAAAAAAAGAGAAAATCGAATCTGAGGTTGCTACGTTGACTGCAAATCTCGATGATCTGAAGACGCAGCTGAAAGCCAAGAAAGCAGAATTGAAAGCCGCCACCAAGGAACTTGCCAAAGCCGAAAACAAAAAAGCTGCCGCCGAAGCAAAGGCAGCAGAAGAAGCAAAGAAGGGCGAAGCAGAAGATGTGCTGAAGAAGCTGCTTGCCAGCGGTATGACGGCTGAAGAAATCCTTGCAAAGCTCCAGTAATGCAATATGGGGGCAAGTAAACATATCTGCCCAAACTGCGGGCGCAAGATGAAACAGCAGTTCACAGGGCTGTTCCTTTGCAAGTGTGGGACAAGTTGGAAACGTGACATAGGTTTCTTTGAGCGAACCCCGGATATGATATTTGCGCTGGAATGCAAAAAGGTTGGTTGCAAGATAAAGCAGCTGCCTATAATACGGTACAAATAAGAGAATGCCCACCGGCTTTGAACTGCACCCCATTTGTTAGACAGTATGGTATACTGTTTAGGAAATGGGGTGTTTTTGTATCCGACTGGAAACAGCTGTGAGGGGCATCCATACCAGTACATTCGGATCTTTCCCGAATTTTGTGTAAAGTCCAGACAGCTATAAAGTAAGAGTAATTTTATGCCGAATGCGATTTATAATAGCTGCTATGCCCCGATACCGTGAAGTCCTGCACCTTCAATATAACAAAAGCCACCGGTCAAGACAAAACCGGTGGCTATAAGAAAGCAGATTCAAATTAAAACGTACAGAGCTGCTTGACGGGTGTGAGCGGGAATCTTTTTTCCACGCCTGCCATGGTGCACATTTGCGTGCCGGGCAGTTCCAGAGAAGCGTGTGCACAGGAAACTGCCATTTTAAGCAGCTGGTCGCCTTGCGTGTGCTGTTTGGCAATTGCATAGGCAAAACCGGATACCATGGAATCTCCCGCACCTTGAACGCCCTTCACATCGACCGAGACAGGTTCTGAATACCATGCAGCCTCCGGCGTGACCAGCAACGCACCCTTTTCGCCAAGAGAAACTGCGCCGTAGGCGATGTTGTGCTCCATGAGGATTTGACGATAGCTTGCGCAGAACTCCTGCGTTACACTGGGATGAACGCCGAAGGTGGTATAGTATTCTTCTTCGTTGGGTTTAATCAGAACAGGAGCCGCCTCCATTCCGTTCAGGAGCAGTGGACCCGATGCGTCCAGAATAAAGGGCACGTCATATTCCTGTGCGCTTTTGCCAAGTTCATAGTAGAAGTCATCCGGGAAGCCCGGTGGCACACTGCCGCCGAGGATCAGCACCGATGTTGTGGGCAGAACATTTTTGACAGCGCGAATAACATCCACGGCAGTTTCGGGATGTAGAGGAGTGCCCTTTTCGTTGAACTCCGTCATGCAGCCCGTAGATGTTTCAAACAGCTTGATATTGATACGGACATTTCCGGGGACGGGGATAAGCTCTGCATCCATATCTCTTTGCTTGAAGAAATCCGCTGCTTCTCCATCTGAATGGCTCAGGCAGACGCTTTTGACCGGCATTCCAAGCTGGGTAAGTGCCAGCGAAACATTGATGCCCTTGCCGGAAAAGTTGCAGATCGTTTTCTGGACACGATGGCTATGACCAAGGTTGACGGAATCCACCTGAATCGTGCGGTCAATGCAGGGATTCGCAGTAACAGTTGTAAAGTGCATGGGTTCTCTACCTCCTATCCGGGGAGCATCGTTTCAGCATCCCCGGAAACTGGATGTGTTTATTCTTTTTCACCGGAAGGAATGTCGGCGTACAATTCGATCTTGCCGCAGGAAGGACAGAATGCCGCCTTTATCTTTTTCTGGTCACTGCCCTTTTTGATCGTGATCATGTTAAAGAGCAAATAGTTTTCGACCTTGATCTTGTAATCCATGACCATTTCAGCATGACAAACGGGACAGTTCATACGACGCATACCTCCTGATGTTCTGATACACCTAGTCTAGCATACAAAAGGCACGCTGTCTATTGGCGGAACGAAAACGGCTATCATGAGAAAAATAATAAAGGACGCTCTTAAAATCCCGATAGAAAAACAAGATTTTTTGCAGATGATATGTTATAATAAAAGAAATACAGCACCTGCTGAACGGACGGAAAGGACATCGTGATTATGGAAGAAAACAAGAAGCCGGAAACCACCTCGCAACAGGATTCGGCACCTGTGGATTACAGCCACTACATGGGAACGCTGAACCGCATCTACCGCCGCAATAACAACCCCAAGAAGAAGCGGCTGGGGGATGGTATCACCTCTTTGAAACAAGAGCAGAAGCCCACAGCGCCTGCCGAACCGGAAAACGGAAAGAAAGACCACAGTTTCCTGATCACGCTTGCCGTGGCAATTGCCATCATCCTGATCCTGTGGCTCATCAAAAAGTTCTAAACCGTGCCGAATCGGAATATCTTTTCGGGATTGCAAAGGTTTAAAGTCCCCAAGCGTCCAACTTACAACAAAAATGAGACAGGCGACCCACCTTTCGGGAAGCCTGTCTCATTTTTCCGTTGGGGGCTATTTACGTTACTGAGAAACAGCCCGGTTTGGAAACTCAGTGATTGAAGGAGAATGGGGAAACTACTTAAAGACTGATATCCTTGCCGCCATTGAGCTTGCTGAAAGCCAACAGAGAAATGACGGTGAGGATGGTCATAATGGTGGACAATGCGGCTGCAGTACCGTAGTTGCCGCGGATGACCTCGGTATAGATTGCTACCGTCAGGGTCTTGGTCTTGCCGGTATACAGGATGATTGCGGTAGACAGTTCACTGATCATGGTGACCCAGCTCAGGATGGCACCAGAGATGATGCCGGAGGCCATCATGGGCACTGTGATGCGGAAGAATGCCTTCATCTTGGAAGCGCCCAGCGAGATGGCAGCTTCCTCAATGCTCATGGGGATCTGCTGCAGGATAGCCACCGACGAGCGGATGGTATAGGGCAGACGCCGGATGATGAGTGCCACCACCATGATGAGCATGGTGCCGCTGATGAGGAGCGGGGGCTTGTTGAAGCCGATGAGCAGTGCGATGCCAAGGACCGTGCCGGGCACGATGTAGGGAATCATCGAGAGGATGTCCACCACATTGGTCAGGGCATTGCGGCGGCGCACCACCAGATAGGCGATGAGAACTGCCAGCAGCACGATGACGACCAGTGCCAACAGGGGGATGATGATGGTATTCTGAATGCTGCGACCCAGCTTGCCGATGGCGGTCTGGTAGCTCTGCAGCGAGTAGCCGTCCACAAAAATCTTACCCTGCGTGTTCTTGAACGAGGTGTAGATGACGTAGGCCTGCGGCATGATGGCGATGCCCACTACAAGGTAGACGACCAGATGTACCAGAGCGTTGATGCCCTTGCGGGCCTCCCGCTCCTCCACGGGGTGCATACTGTTCAGAGCAAAGGCGTTCTTGTTGGAAACGTACTTCTGGACGAGGAATACCAGCGTGGTGATGACGATAGCGATGACGGCGATAGCGGCTGCAAAGCCGTCGCTGCCGCCCACCTCGTTGATGAACTCGGTGTAAAGGACAACAGGGAAGGTGCGGTAGCCCTCACCGATCAGCATCGGGGTGCCGAAGTCTGCAAAGGATCGCATGAACACCAGCAGAGCTGCAGCCAGCAGGGTGGGCATGATTAGGGGCACGACCACTTTGAAGAAGCAGGCAATGCCAGAGCATCCGAGGTTCTCAGCAGCCTCGATAAGGGAGTTGTCGATGTTCTTCAGTGCACCCTTGGCGTAGAGGAACACCAGCGGGAACAGCTGGAGCGTCATGACCAGCACGATGCCGCCGAAGCCGTAGATGTCCGGGATGGTGATGCCGAGGTTTTTGAAGAATGTGGTAATGACACCGCTGCGACCCAGCAGCAGAATCCATGAGTAGGCACCGATGAAGGGAGCCGACATAGATGCCACCACAATGAGGATATTCAGCACCGACTTGCCCTTGATCTTAAAGATCGTGAACAGGTATGCCAGTGGGGTGCCAATAGCGATGGAGAGCACCGTCGCTGTGATGGACACCTTGAAGCTGTTGATCAGGGTCTCGAAATAGTAGCTCTTGGAAAAGAACTTCGTGAAATAAGCCAGCGTGAAGCTGCCGGTGTCGGGGTCCAGCACAGACTGGCGGATCAGGTATGCCATCGGGTAAAGCAGGAACAGTGCATAGAGTGCGATGGTCCCCAGCGTAATGGCTCCCCAGACATCAAGACGGAACTTATTATTGTTTTTCATAAGCGTCGCTCCTGATGAGATTGGTACCGCCGTCCTTGGTAAAGACGTTGATCTTCTCTTTCTTGACCTTCAGCAGCACCTTCTCGCCCTTCTTGAGACCCTCGCCGATGGAGGACTCCTCCACGATCTCCACCGAGTCACCCTGATCGGTGTCGATGGTGTAGTGGGTGTTGAGGCCGAGGTAGGTGCACTCCTGCACGGTGCCGTGGATGCCCTCGGTGCCATCCTTGCAGATGATGAACTCCTCCGGGCGGATGGAGCAGCGCACCTCCTGCTCTGCGGCCTTGTCCAGAGCGTCGATGTGCTCATGGTAGCCGTCCGCAAAGGTGATGACGCCGCCCTTGACGTGGGCGTTCACGATGTTGGTGCGTCCGATGAAGGTGGCCACGAAGACATTCTTCGGGCGCTGGTAGATATCGCGGGGAGTGCCAACGTGCTGGATAACGCCGTCCTTCATAACGGCGATACGGTCACTGATGGCCATTGCCTCTTCCTGATCGTGGGTGACATACACGGTGGTGATGCCAACGCTCTTCTGGGTGTGGCGGATGACGCTGCGCATCTCGACACGGAGCTTTGCGTCCAGATTGGAAAGGGGCTCGTCCATCAGCAGCACATCCGGCGAGATAACCAGTGCACGAGCCAGTGCGATACGCTGCTGCTGACCACCGGAAAGCTGGTTGGGCATCCGGTCGGCATACTGCATGATCTGCATCAGGTTCAGAAACTCATCTGTCCGCTTCTTCATCTCGGCCTTGTCCACCTTGCGGTTCTTCAGACCGAATGCCACATTGTCCCGGACAGAGAGGTTCGGGAAGATGGCATAGTTCTGGAACACCATGCCGATGTTGCGCTTGCTGGGGTCCATATCGTTGATGCGCTTCTCGTTGAAGAAGATATCGCCGCCCTCAATGGAGTTGAAGCCTGCGATCATACGAAGAAGGGTGGTCTTGCCGCAGCCGGAGGGACCCAGCAGGGTGAACAGCTCACCATCTCCGATCTCCAGATTCAGGTCCGGGATGACCGTATTATTCCCGTAGCGCTTTACTGCGTCTTTGACTGATATTCTGCTCATACTAGCCTCCTGCTGCCCTTTGAATTACTTGCTCTGCAGATCGGTGAAGATCTCAGTGTACTTGTCTACCAGCTCAGACTTGTGGGCGCTGACGTAGGGAATGTCCTCCTCGATGACATTGATGTCTGCCATCGGGGTCATGGCATCGTTGGTAGCAGCGTCCTTCATAACAGGACGGTTGGTCAGGGTGCTGCCCCAGATGTTCTGGACTTCCTCGCTCAGGATGAAGTCAATGAACAGCTTGGCATTGTCCATGTTCTTTGCGCCCTTGATGATGGTGGCGGAAGCAGGAAGGAAGACAGTACCTTCCTTCATGTAAACGATCTTGACAGGTGCGCCGTCCAGAACCAGCTGAGCACAGGGATCCTCATAGGACAGACCCACCACATACTCGCCATCGGCAACTCCCTTGTAAACGCCGCTGGAGCTTTCGCAGATCTTGCCGTCCACATTCTCAAACAGGTCGTGGACGTACTGCCATGCCTTATCGTCCTCGTAGCCGCCCATTGCAAGCAGCATATTGGTCAGGTGAGCGAAAGCGGAAGAGGAATTGGAGGGGTCGGCAGTGGCGATTTTACCCTTCAGAGCCGGGTTCAGCAGATCTTCGTAGCCCTCGATCTTGATGTCACCGATGAGATCGGTGTTGACGATGAGGACGCTGCCGTCCAGCACATTGCCGGTGATGAAGCCGCACTTATTCTTGTAGGCGTCGATGACGTTTGCATCGTTGGCAGAAACATACGGTTCCCACAGATCCTCGTTGGTGTACATCAGCGACCAAGAACCGCCGAACAGGACATCTGCGTAGGGATCGTTCTTCTCGGACTGGATACGCTTGACCAGTTCGCCGGTGCCGGCCTGAATCAGCTCGACATTGACGCCGTATTTCTCCTCAAACAGAGGAATGGTGGCGTTCAGCAGGCCCTCAGAGTTGGGCGAGTAGATCACGAGGTCGCCGCCGCCCTGTGCAGCAGAACCAGAAGCGGCAGTGGAAGCAGCGGTAGAACCGGCAGAAGAGGTGCTGGCGGAGGAGCCGCCGCAAGCGCTCAGAGCAGCAGAAGCTGCGATAACACCGGTAGCCATCAGGAACGAACGACGAGAAATCTTTTTCATAGTAAAAACCTCCATTTTTTACTTGAAACTTTTCGATAGTCCCATTTTAATGCTTCTAGCACAAAAATAATACTCAAATTGCAGAACAAATGGAAAAAATACCGAACAATGGCTGTTCGGTATTTTTTCATAGACACTTATTTCAAGGTGCTCTGGTACTCCCGCACCGAGCAGCCTATGTATTTTTTGAAAACGTGGTTAAAATATTTGTACTCACCAATGCCGCACTCCCAGCCGATTTGGGAGATGGGCAGTTTTCCTTTCCGGATGAGTTCCAGAGCGTTCTGAATACGGCAGCGGTTGAGGTAGTCAATGACCGTTGTGCCAAGCTCTTTTTGAAACTTCTGGTTGATGTACCGTTCCGAGTAGTGGAACTGTTCCTGAAGGTCAGCAAGTGTTATCTTGCTCTTGTAATTCTCTTTCAGATAGGCTATGATGCGTAGCACCAGCGGGTCAGTGACCTTATCTTCGCTTAATGGCGGCAGAGCCGTCCGGCTGCGGACGGCCTCTGTCTCGTCCTCCCGCTGTTGGAGGTACTGGTTATCCCCCGCAAGGCGGACAGCCTTCTCCAGCGCAGTACGCATCTCATCCATGTCGAGGGGTTTGAGCACATAATCCGATACGCCGTTCCGAATGGCCTGCTGGGCGTACTCGAACTCCGAGTAGCCTGTCAGGATGATGGCAATATAGTTGAATTTCTCTCGAGTGTCGGCAATCATCTCAAGACCGTTTTTTACCGGCATGGTAATGTCGGTAATGACGATGTCAGGCTGCAGTTCAGCGATCTTTTCTTCACCTACTGCCCCATTCTCTGCCTCGCCCACCACCGAGCAGCCGCACTCCTCCCACGGTACCGAGTAACGAATGCCCTTGCGGATGATTTCTTCATCTTCTACCAATAGAACGCGATACATGGTTTACATTCCTCCCAGCCGGAGTTTGAGTTTCACCGTGAAACCTTCGCCCTCGGTGCTGTCGATGGTGAGTCCGCTGTCACCGCCGTAGCCCAGCCAGATGCGATGGGTGATGTTTTGGTG
>ERZ780012.138-NODE-138-length-32589-cov-12.0646_pt1 | contig 32589 bp, 20 predicted proteins | sample MGYA00511869_ERZ780012 | MGnify/ENA primary metagenome ERZ780012 (study PRJEB29588, sample SAMEA2161608) | human gut metagenome | biome: human gut; feature: human-associated habitat; material: faeces | place: Denmark | collected 2008/2010 ... | reverse complement strand
ATACCAATTATGATTTATGATGCTGATTTATCCCTCACGTGCACTAGAGAGTTTTAAATAAAATAATAAAAGTGTTCAGACATAATTATTTTAAGTATATTTATGAGAAGAATGCTCTTAAAAAGAACATTTGGCATCAACCTTTATTTCATGTTCAAAAATCACGTTGCCTTTTTTGCAAATTTTCATCATTTGGATTTTTGCTTTTCTTAATATAATAGCCGCCATTTCGCTAGGTCAAAATCTGTGGGCTTGCTATTCACTATTTTTACAGAGTCATTTATAGAGTCAGAATAAATTCGTTTTAATTATTTCTATTTTTTAAATATTCATCAGCTTTTCTCAACGTCTCTTTATCTGTTTCAAAGGTTACTGCATCTATAGCTTCTTTGATAGGAAGCCAAATACATGATTTGACTTCATCATCGTGGTCATCGTGAGCGATGGTGTCTTCTTTGCATTCAGCGACAAAGAAATAGACATCTTTGTCTATTCCAGGAAATGGAGAATAATTTATATGGTGCTTAAATCCAGTATCTATAGTTACGTTTAAAGAAGTCTCTTCTTTTATTTCTCTTCTAGCTGTATCTTCATCATTTTTATCCGTAGGTTCTACATGGCCCTTTGGAATTGAAGTATGTCCTAAATTCATCTTCTCTACTAGATAGTATCTTTGGTCATTTATTATTTTATATACTACAGCACCACAACTTTTTTCTTTCTTTATATTCTCGCTCATAGTTATAAACCGCCTTTCTAGCTAGGAATTTAGCTTAAAAATCGGTTATAATAATACCGCTTTCTAATGAATTTGTTATATTTACTTTTTATTTATATAAATGAAAGTCAATTGACATTAAAAGCGAAAAGGAGTGATAACTATGACAGACGAAGAAAAGAAGGTGTTGGATACTATTCTAAGTCTTTGCCAAAGAGAAGGAATATCCCCTTTTCAAATTGACTATAAAGTCCATAATGAAATTAAAGTATCAAATGTAAAAGGTGTTTTAACGACTGACATAAAAGAAAATGTTGTCTCAGTTCGTTATAGAGGAATGTATGAAGAGAGATTAGGTACTTTTGAAGATGACAAATTGGATGAGAATAGAGTCGATGAAATCATTAAATCTATTAAGCAATCTGCTTTGAATAGCGATAGATTATGTAGACCTGAATTCTTTGGTGAACCTGGTCAAAGATATAAATCTAGTGGATTTAAATTATCCAACGTGAAGATAGATAATCTAAAGATTTTAAACAATAAGATTGTTCAATCTTTAAAAGGAATGAATTCTTTGTTCAACGATGATGCTATAAATGAAATTTCAACCACCTTGATAACTGGTAGAAGAATGATGGTCAATTCTAAAGGATTAAAAGTGGAGAAGAAGTTTGACCGTATAGTGATGAAAGCAGACTGTACCTTCACAAAGCCTGATGGCGAGAAGAGTTCTGCTACTGAGACATATATTGGATACAATTTGATGACTATTAAACCTGAGTATTTGGCTAATAGAATAGATAAAGAAATAATGTCTTCCTTCAAGGTTGGTCTAGCTGAAAAGGGAAAATATAAAGTAGCTTTTTCTCCAAGAAGTGCTGCTACTATCCTTCATATTGCTGATCTTCATCTCTCTGGTGCGATGGTAGCCTCGGGAAAATCAGTATATAAGGATCAGTTTGGAAAGGATGCTTTCTCACCACTACTAACTGTCTTAAATGATCCTATTATCTCTTCAGTTCAATCCACTCCATTCGATACAGAAGGAAATGCAACAGAGAAGTTTATGGCCATAGATCATGGAAGACTTCGCTGTTTCTTCTTGGATACTGAATATGGTGAGATATTGAATATAAGATCTAATTCTTGTGCCACATACGGAATTCCCGAGTCTCAATACTTCGTCGTTGCACCTTCAGCAGATAATACATCTTTGGGATTGATAAGGTCTGTAGATAATGGATATATAGTAGAAGGATTTGATAAGGACTGTGTAGAAAAGATAAAAAGAGATGCTGAGATAAATCTTGAGATTCCTTTCTATGGTTATGAGATAAAAGAAGGAAAGATTGGAAAGCCTGTAAGAGGAACTATAAAAGGAAAAGCTGATGAATTCTTACGAGATGTAATCGGACTTTCTTCTGAGAGAGAGGATTGCTCTATAGAAGCCGCTCTTTGCCCTTGGTTCTTAATAGATAACGTAGAAGTTGAATAGCTGTGAAAACAGCTATTTTTTGTTCTTAAGAAATAAGTTAGTTGTGTTTTATATTATTTATAAGGAGAATGATGTAATCATGTTTAAAATGGATAGATTAGGTCAAGGAACTTGGCATTTTGGAGAAAATAGAAAATTATATGAAGCTGAAATCGAAAGTATTAGATATGGAATTCAAAATGGAATGACATTGATAGATACAGCTGAGATGTATGGGGATGGCAAATCTGAATCCTTGATAGGAGAAGCTATCAAGGATTTTGATAGGTCAAGATTATATATTGTTTCTAAGATATTGCCTTGGAATGCTGGATATGATGATTTCTTCATCAGCCTTTCTAATTCTTTAAAAAGATTGAATACATCTTATTTGGATATGTACTTATTGCATTGGAGAGGCGAGATTCCATTGGAAGAAACCATAAGATGTATGGAAGAAGCAAAGAGACAAGGTCTTATCAAAGATTGGGGTGTCTCTAACTTTGATATTGATGATATGCAAGAGTTATTAAGCCTTAAAGATGGTTGCAATTGCAGAGTTGATCAATGCTTATATCATTTAGGATCAAGAGGTGTAGAGTATAGTCTTATTCCTTTTTTAAAGAATAATGCCATTAGATTTATGTCTTATTGTCCTTTGGCAGAGGCTGGATCATTGAAAAGAGAGCTTTTATCTAATTCGACAGTAATAGAAATATCTAAAGAATATGGAATTACACCTATTCAACTTCTTTTAGCCTTCACTTTGAGAGATAAGGATATAACATCTATTCCTAAAGCTTCTCATGTAGAGCATCTAAAGATGAATATTGAAGCATCTAAGATTCAAATATCAGATGAATCTTGGAAGTTACTAGATTCTATTTATCCATATCCAAAGAAGAAACTTCCTTTGGATATGGAATAAAAGACATAAAAAAAACTCCGAACCTAATTTGCATTAGATCCGGAGCGAGCAAAAGGAATTTTATGTTGGAAATAATTAACTTAGTTATTTGCAATCTCTTGATTGCCTTGTAATTATAGTCCTTAGATTTATAAAAGCAAGCAAAAAAACAAAGTATTTTTGAAAGTGTTTTCAAATACCTGCTGTTTTCTAATAAATATATATTTTCATCTTATATATGTGCTTATAAGTAAAGTCTAATAAAGAATCTATTTAAGTGTAAAAGTGGATTCAAAATATTAATATCAGGATGAGACTATATGAATTTTGGAAAAGAAACAGAAGAAGTCGAATTCAAAAGATCACTTTCGAATTAAAAGAAAGAATTATTTCTTTGTCTATTATGCTAAACAAAGGATCTAAAAGAAATGTATGTTGGACTATCCAAGATGAACAATATCAATTTTAGATGTTTTATTTAGATGAATAATTTATACTCTATTAATAAGAGGTGGACTGATATGAATCAAGAAAAGAAATTAACAAAGTCATTGAGGGTAATTCATGAGACAGTGAAGATGATGCAGTTTTATAGTGATATGTCTGGAGTCATATCATGGGATTTGGAAACATGTGCTCCAAGAGATGGACGAGATAGAGAAAGTGAGCAACTCACTTATTTGTCAGGTAAATCTTTTGCTCTCAGCAAAAAGAAGAAATTCATAAGTTCAATTATTTATGCTATGAAGAATTTCGAGTCTTTGGATAAATATGACAAAGTCTTAGTTAAATCTTTATATAGAGATTATTTGAGTTCAAAGAATGTAACTCCTGAATTTGAAAAGATTTATTCCAACAACTTTAGCAAAGCATTTAACGTATGGGTTAATGCTAAAGAAAAGAATGATTATTCTTTATTTGAAGGTCAGTTGAAGAAAAATGTCGAATATACTAGAAAATGGGTAAATCTTAGAGATGACGCAAAAGGAAAGAAAGTTTTGGATATTTTGACTGATGAAGTTCAGCCTGGATTTACTACTGAGGATTTAGATATCTATTTCAACAGTCTTAAAGATGGCATTATTCCTATCTTGAATAGAGTTTATGAATCCAAAGAAATCATTAGAGATGACTTCTTGTTTAGAGAAGTATCTATAGAAAAACAAAGAGAGTTCTCTCTTTGGTTGATGAAACTATTAGGATTTGATTTCGATAAAGGAACTTTAGGTCAGACAGAGCATCCTTTTACATCTGAATTGAGTGCATCTGATTGTAGAGTGGCTACTCACTATTATGAGAAGAACTTCATATCAAATTTCTATTCGATAATGCATGAAACAGGTCATGCTTTGTTCTCACAAAACACACCCGCTATAGTTAGAAAACATTTGCTTGGTGGTCATCAAACATTGGATATGGATGAATCTGTATCCAGATTCTATGAGAATGTTATAGGAAGAAGTTATTCTTTCTTGTCTTTTGTATTTCCTACCATGCAGAAATACTTCGCACCAGTATTAGATGATGTAACAGTCGAAGAATTCTATAGAGCAGCTAACAAAGTATTCCGTCAACCTTATAGAACAGAAGCTGATGAATTGACTTATTCGCTTCATATCGTCATAAGATATGAGATAGAGAAAGGTCTTTTTGATAAGACATTAAGTACTAAGGATTTAAATAAAGTTTGGAATCAAAAATATAAGGATTATTTAGGACTGGATGTCGAAGATGATAGAAGTGGAATATTGCAGGATGTTCATTGGTGTGATTCTTTCGCCTATTTTCCTGTTTATGCAGTTGGAAATTCATACAACATCATGTATAGAAACGTAATGGATAAATCCTTTAAGAAGTATGGTGGATTAGATCAGGTGTTGAAAGAAGGTAGAATGGATTTGGTCAAAGACTGGATGACTAAGAGAGTGTTTAAGAATGCATGTCTATTAGATCCTAAGGATTGGATTAAGTCTATAACTCACAAAGAATTTAGCTCTAAGGAATTCATAGATTATTTGGATAAGAAGTACAAGGGAATATATAAGTAAAGATTCTTTGATAAATATTTAGATTCGAAATAATATAGACTTAGTTAATTAAAAGGTAGATTTCTACCTTTTTTGTTTATAATTGCAAAATTGTTTTATTTATTCTCAATTGAAGTAAAAACAAAAAAATAAATAAGTAAATATGAGTCGGTGAAAATGTAAATTTTCAGTAAAAACTAATGAAAATCGCCGAAAACGTATTTTGATAGCTCTTTCAAGCAAGATACATGTTAAGATTAAATTGGAGGGAGAATAAATTCCAAACAATGAAAAAGAAGAATCATTTAATTGCTTTATCCGTTTTGATTGCGTCATTAGTCGGATGTAATGGAGGAAATGATAGTTCTACTACTCAGCCTGGTAGCAACAATCCCACTACTCCAACTGCTCCATCTACTCAACAACCTGAGAAGAAGACTGGAACAGTTACTATTGGAGCAGTTGAGCATGGTAGTGTCACTGCTGATAAGATGACTGCTGAAGTTGGTGCTGATGTCACCTTTACTGTTACTCCTGATGAGAACTATTCAGTAAAGTCATTCAAAGTCAACAATGATGAAAAACAGCTGAATGACTCTAATCAAGTTGTTGTAAAGATGGTCGAAGGTGGTCTTACTGTATCTGCTGAATTTGAAATCAACAGTGCTGCAGTCACTATCACTCAAGCCGATCATGGAAGCATTAGTGCTGATAAGTCTACTGCTAAGATTGGTGAAAATGTCACTTTCACTGTTGCTCCAGAAGCAAATTATGTAGTTTCATCATTTAAAGTAAATGATGCTGATGTTGCTTTGGATGGTAATAATCAAGCTGTAGTAGTTATGGTAGCCGGTGGCTTGAATGTTACTGCTTCATTTGAATTAGGATCTGGAACAGTCACCATTGGAACTATTGAACATGGTGCTGTCACTGCTGACAAGATGACTGCTAAGATTGGTGAAGATGTAACATTCAAAATCACTTCTGATACTGGATATGATGTGAGTTCCTTTAAGGTGAATGGAAGTGATGCTGACTATGTGACTAAGGAAGATTCAACTACCGGAAAGACTTATTGGGAAGCCAAGGTGAAGATGGTCTCCGGTGGACTTACTGTCACTGCTGAATTTAAGTTAGCCGTATACTCTATCGAATGGGATACTCCTACTCATGGTACTATTGCTGTAGAAGGTGGTAAAACTTCAGCTACATATGGTGAAGATGTAAAGTTCGTTTTCACACCAGAAACTGGATATGAGATTAAATACTTAACTATTAATGAAGAGCCAGTACAATGGGCTAGCGACAATACATATACCACTACTATGGGTGAATATGGATTGTTCGTCACTGTACAGTTCGGCCTTGAAAATGAAACTATCACAGTCAATGCCGGTGAACATGGAACGATTGAACATAAGAATAAAGCAGATGATTCTCAGGATTATTTATATGGTGATACTGCAGTCGTCACTGTAACTCCTAATGAAGGATTCATGATCGAGACTATCACAGTTGACGGAAAAGCTATCGAAGTACCTGAAGATAAGAAAGGTGGATATTCTTTTGAACAATTAGTTGAGAAGGATCTTAATATCTCAGCTACCTTCACAGATGTTCATACAATATCTGAGTTTACTGATTCTGTTATCAAGGAGATTAAAAATGCTCAAGATATCAAGGTTAAGCTTGCAGGAGATGTCACTCTCGGTGTAACTTTACCTTTAGCTAAAGGAACCACTGAATATGATTTGGATGGACATACCATCACTAGCACATTGAATGGAATGCTTAGAGATGCCAATACTGATATTGCAACATTTGGAAACAAGTCTGTCACATTGAAGAATGGAAAAATCATTTCTAATTATGACAAGGGAACAGTCAATGTCATCGATTCTTCGTATCTTGCAGCTTTTACATTAGATGGAGTCACCGTAAGCAATAGTAGTATTAGTACAGTTAATCCTATCACTGGTATTTATTGCTCCAGCACTACTGAAACTAAGATTTTGAATTCTACAATCAATATCAAAGGTAGCTCAAATTTAGGTGCTTATGGTATAGGAACTAATAACCTCGACGGTGAAAACAAGACTATTACAATTGACAATACTAAGGTCACAGTTACTTCTGATGACTTTGATAACACTGCATTCTTAGGCAATACTGAAGGAATTAAGGTAGTTGTAAAGAATTCAACCTTTACTGCTGATAGACAAGCAGTCATTGCTAGAACTGGAAACTGGGATATCTCAGGATCTACCTTTGTATCCACAGGTAAATGGTTGGATGCTTCTGAAGCTAATGTTACTACTAATACAAAATATAAGACCACTGCCGGATCTTGGAAGACTGGAAATGAAGTAGTTTCTGGTGGATTGATCTTAGGTGATGAAACAACAAGTGCATACAATACTCCTGTTGTTGCTACATTGAAGGATAACAAGTTCATAGTTGCAAAGGGTGACAAGATGTCCATTCATTCTGATGGAACTGTAGCAACTACAGTCACAATGGATGCCTTGACTGCTGTTGAAGCATATGGTTATGATCACGATGAAGATAAAACTACAGTTGTTACTGAGAATAATGTGGTGAAGAAGACCCTCAAAGAGTTGAATGAGATGACAACTGATGATGATGCAAATCTATATGTAACAACTGGTGTGTTGACTGAGATTAAAAACGCACAATTTGGAAATCTTTATTTGACTGATAAGGCTACTGGTGAGGAATTATATGTATTTGGTACATATTTAGATAATAACTATTCATTTGATGGAACTCAGTTCTTATTTGATAAAGGTGCTAAAGTTATCACTTCAGATTATTTAGGTAAAGAAATCACTATTGCAGGAACATTCAAAAATTATAATGGTACTAAGAAATTAGTCAATGCAGTGGTTATTGATTCTTCAGCCGAGAAGGTAGCTGCTAAGGTAGTGACTGAATATGATGCTGAAAAGGGAACAGTCACAGTTGAGGAAGGAAAGGTTGGAGATAAACTTACGGTCACTGCTACACCTAAGGAAGGATATAAAGTCTCTTCGATCAAGGCCAATGATCAAGCTTTGACTGTAGCCGAAGATAACACAGCTGAGTTTACTGCTGAATTGAATAACAAAGTTGTAGTCGAGTTTGTAAGTGAATCTGCTCCTGTGGTTAAGGTGTACACAGTTTCGTTTGTAAAAGATAATAACGAAGCGGTTAATGATTATGTTAGTACTTGGAAAAACACATCGGATAATTTAAAATTCACCATTGCTAATGGTAATAACTTCAAAGGAACGTGGGATTATGTTAGATTTGGTTCAAAAAAAGGTGATTCAAAAGGAACAATTACTACTGACTCCCCATTTGCTGAAGCTATTGCTGAATCTACTATAAAGATTGATACTGTAACACCTACATCAATTAATAGCATTAAGTTGTTAGTTTCTACTTCAGCCGATTTTACTACTGATACAACCACTTCTTATGATGTGAATGTTGCAAAAGGAGAACAAACAACTAAAATAAAAACTCCAGTTGCAAAGGCCTATTATAGATATGTAATTGATTGCAAAAAGAGCAAAAATGGAGTTATCCAAATTTCCAAAATAACTTTCACTACTGTTGCCGAATAATATTAGTTAGATTTAAAAAGGGTGGGCTATAAGACCCATCCTTTTTCTTTTATGATTTTATATGCTTTATGGAAGCAATCTTTCTTTGCTTTTTCTTGTGAGTCACCTTCGCCATGACATTCTTCATCAGATATTCTTATTGTAGCTATTATATTATTTTTATCCTCGTTATTGAAAGAAAATAGCTTTTTAGAGTAGATGTTTTCTTTTTGAAGCCACATTCTTACAAGGCATTGATAGTCTTTCTTTTCTTCCAAAAAAGATTGTATATTTGAAAGAAAATAGTCAAGATTTAACATCTTTACGATAACCTTTTCTATTTCTTTGTAATTCCATTTAGAATCAATAACTACTGCTCCTATAATTGATTCAAATAAATCCTCTTGTGTTTTATCTTTTGTATCGACTTTTCCTTTTTTATCTCCTTCACCCATCAATAAGAAGTTAGACAAGCCTAATTCCTTAATTCTAGTAAATAGAGTGTCTCTATCTACTAGATTGGATTTGATCATCGTCATAGTGCCTTCATCAAAAGGATTGAATGAGAAACCATTATTATAAGTTCCGAATTTCTCGCATAGTTTTTTTGCTACGATGACATCTATAGCTTCATCACCTATGAATTCTAAACATTCATTATTTTTTATATCTTTATGCTCGTTTGAATAAGACTTTCTAGTAAATGATTGGATTAGTAAATTCTTGTCCTTGAATTCATATCCTATAATTTTTTCTAATTCTATTATTTGTTGTTCATTCATATGGGTATCCCTGTATATAAGTAAAGAATGATTTATTTATATCACAACAAATTTAAATTTAGGTACATAAAAGTGTCAGCTTGGGTATTTTTTAGGGACTTGAAGACCTTAGATATTGAGAAATCTTACCGTAATTCATCAGTTTTAGAAAGCAATATTCTCTTCTTTTGAAATCACCATTTTTTTGTCCTTTTTTAGAACCAATTGGATCAGCTCAAGTTTATGGGTACACAACAACACAATAAAAAACACTACAATAATGTAGTGTTTTAATCAAATACACCTTTATCCTTTATAAGGAGGAAGAGGAGGTGGAGGAAGAGGTATTGAGCTTTCAGAAGCAATCTTATATTCACCACTATCCTCATATAAGTAAATAGTTGTAGATAAAATTGAGAACTTCAATGCAATCTTATTGTTGTATGAAGTGATTAGATAATTATAATTTGTTGTTCCATCGCTCAGCACATATGAAGTTATCTTTGTAATAGGATCTACGACAGCTTTAAATGAATATGTAGTTCCACTAGTTGTCGTATAGTCTCTAACAAACTTTGTTATATCGAAATCGACTGAATTCAATGTCTCATTGTTATATTCGACTTTCTTTATTCCATCTACTTCTTTGAATTTGAATGTTGATGAACTTGTTGTTATTGTTGTTACTCCATCTTTGCTTTCATATGAAGAATAAGAAGTTAATGATCCATTTACATATAACTGATCAGCGGTTAGATATATGACAGTCGAATTATCACCGTTTGCATATACTCCGTTATAGTTGTAGATATAGTCAACGGCATATCTATTATTGAATGAGACCAAACTAGCTCCATCTTTAATAAAATAGACTTCAGTTAAGTTGCTGTATTTCATAGCTACTCTTACAGCTTTGTTTCCCTGGTATGTAGTTATACTCAATGAATAGTCATATTCCTTCTCGACTAATCCATTATTAGTATCGTTGAGACTATCAGCATACATCTTTCCATCAGAAGTGATTCTTATCTTTTCTGTTCCATAGGCACCATTGAATTCATATGTGCCTACCAAATCTAAGAACATGTCATATGGAACGAAAGTTTCATTTGGAGTGAATACATTATTTTTAAATACTCCTCCAACCATAGCGTTGTTTGATCCTACTTCTATCAAATGCTCTTCATTATTGATGGTGAAATAAAGACCGATCACATATGCAAATGAATCTTTTATGTAGTATGGCTTCTTTTCATAATCGACTTCATTTTCTTTATAAGTTAATTTATCTGCAGCGATAGTTAAGTCGATTTGATATTTGGTGGTGTATTCGCCTAATAGAGATTCAAAACTGCTAGTAGGTATGAATATCTTTGATTCATTTTCTTTTATCAATTCAAATGCTTTGATTCCAGTGTCGAATAATTTGAATTGATATGTATTTGAATCCATTGTAAATTCTAGATAAGTGGAATCAGAAGAAGGAACATATAGAATACTAGAATCGACGGTCTTAGATTGATAGGTTATCTTTAAATCTTTGTCTACCACCAATGTTTCTTTCTCAGTCTTTGATTTGTACGTGAAGTCGTTTACAAAGTAACTTGAATAAAGAGATTTATTTACTAAGAATAACTCTTTTTCACCTACATATCCTTTGATTACGTAATTAGAAGCCATATCGTCTTTATAAGGAACAAAATGATATGTCTTTCCATCGTATTCAACTTTTATAGCTTTGAAGTTTTTATAGACATCAAAGCTAAATGATGTTTCAACATTATTGATTTTTAATTTGTTAGTCTTTGTCTCTTCATCTAAGCTGAAGGAGAAATTGAAATCCTTATAAGAGAAGCTACCATATAAATATGAAGAATAATCTTCATACGGCATGAATGTTTCTTTATTTGAAGAATCTATAAAGGTAATTCCATAAGCACTAGGTTTTACTAAATAAGACTTACTTCCAGAAGTGATTCTATATTCACTTCCTTCTTTTTCATCTACGATTCCTTCTATTTGATATGTATCGCCATCAAAGGATACAGTCTTATTATCGAAATCATAGGATAAGTCTATTGTCTTTGATCCGTAAAAGACATCATAGTTCATAAAAGCAGGACAGCTTCTGAATACGACTTCATTATTTGATAATATGTTGACTAAATCTATATAAGACCCGTTATTTTCTAGCATCATAGATTCATATAGATAATTATCAGTGTAGTCGTAGTAATCTGCTATTAATTCGACAGTTCCATCCACGTCTTTCAAGTAGGATTTTGTATAGTAGGAATTTAAAGTTGATCCAGCTGCAGTGGATTGTCTAACTAAGAATACATCTCTATCGACTGAATAATCTCCGCTGAAATAGTAGATTAAATCATATTTGGAAACTTCTGCTTCATAATAAGGTGAGAAGAATGCTCCATTCATGCTTTTGATAGAAGGCATGAATGAATAAGACTCATCACCTTTCTCAAGAATTAAGACCATCTTTTCATCAAAAGATAGGTAGGCCTTATAGTCATCATCATTAAAAGCTTTGGAGAATGATATTACTGTTCTTGTTATATCATCACCTTGTATTTCTTCATCTATAGAAGTTGGGATTAGATTTTTTGATTGACCATCTTTTGTGATGGTTAATCTTTTATTTGTTATAGTAACTTCACCTAATTGACCTTCATAGGTGTAGTCATCCATGACATCTAAATCGTAATCAGAGAAATCAGGTGCTGTAGGTTGTGTTGGTGTAAAAGATGAATTTGGTGTAGTAGATCCAGGAGTTTGAGAAGAAGATGGCTTAATCTCATTGCAACTTGTCAAGCTCATCAATACAAGAGTAGATATTGATATTAGTTTTTTAAATTTCATATATTTTGCTCCTTTTATATAGATTTAGGACATTAGAATAAATGTTCTATTAAATAATTTCAAATAGTATTGAAAACTTATCTATAAGAACAAGAAAATGATTATGGTATCCTTAGACTTCCTAGTAAATGAAAGAATAATAAAAGATAGATATTATTCACGCAGCTCGAAAACGATAACGGATTGTCTATAGTCGAACTATTTCATTTATATATAAAAAGTTGATTACATCAAATTTTGTAGAAAATAAGCTAATAAATTCTTATTTGGCTAAAATTAATTGAAAAAGAAAAACAATAAAGATTATATATGTAATATATAGATCTATTTACTTATTTTATTCTTTTACTAGCTTAATTTCTTTATCTTTTTTAGAAATGAATATAGATAGTCCAATCAATATTAATAATACAGCAATCATTGAAATAGGTAATAACTGAATAATAGTATCTTTGGATTGGATATCGATAAATTTATAACAAAGATAGAAGGACATAGCGCCTAATATAAAGGAAATCAAAATGAAGAAGTATTCCAAAGATATAAAAGCATATTCAATGTTCTTTTCTTTTATTGATTTTACTAAGAATTCAGCTATATTCTTCATAACAGTAGTCATCATAGTAGAAGAGAATACATTTTTATTCATTTCACGGAATGAGCAGAATTGGAACGCTCCATATAAAGCCATGAAACAATCGGCTACGATATCGTTTATTGTAGGTGTTCCGTTAGATTGAATCGCTTCAACATTAACAGGAATGCAAATTGATGGAATCAAACATATGATCATTAGGCTCAGTACTATTTGTGGATAGTATTTATTCACTTTCTTTATTGTGGCTTTTAAAGTCTCTGCAGTTAAACATCCGATAAAGAACATTAATATAACCATCATCCTATCTAAAGCCCAAGGGATATTACCATCTATAAAATTCATAAACATTGTAATGGTGTTTCCAGTTTGCATAGCAGCATATATTCCTCTAGTTTTGATGGAATATAGTTCTGTGAACCCACCTAAAAGACTTAATAGACAAGCAAATAATAGAGATAAAGTGAAGTGTTTCTTAATATAGCTCATAAAATGAATCCTAAATCATTAGAATTATAGAATTCTTTTATACTCTTGACTCATTAAAGGCTTTCCAAATTTAAATGAACACTTAATTTGCTAGTCAAATATAATAAAAAAAGCCAAGCTGTTATGTAGCTAGGCTTACAGTTTTATTTCTTTTTGTTTTTCTTTTCTTCTTTTTTGGCTTTTTTAACATCTCGAAGAACAGCATTGTCATTTTTCTTTATGGTTATTCTTTCAAGCTTCATAGCCTTTAGCTGAGCTTTCTTTATAGATCTGGCTGAGTGATGCTCTTTTATTTGCAAAGGCTCATCACCATAATCATATGAGAATCCATTCCCATGAATTTCATCGACATTTGTTATTGTTATAAAAGCATATGGATCTATAGATTTTATTAATCTGAGCAATTCACGATATTCGTTTCTTGTGAATGAGACTTTTACAACTTTTCTTTCAAATCCAGTATATCCGCCCTCAGCTTCATATAGTGTTGTTCCTCTTTCCATGTTTTTATTAATGGCATTGGAGATGCTTCTATATTTAGCTGATACAATCTCTGCACAATATGAAGAACTATTGCCTGAGAAGATTCTCTCTATGACAAATGAACATAATAATGAAGCTAATATTCCAATTAAGAAATTGATTAAATTTTGAGATGAGAACAGACCAGTGAATATTATTATAAAGTCCACTCCAAAAGATGAAATAGAAGTTGGAATTCCAAATTTCTTATGTAACCACATGGTTATACAATCCGTTCCACCGGTAGATCCACCACCTTTGAATGAAAATGCAACACCTGCACCCATCAATATACCACCGAATATTCCAGCTAGAATCATTACTGAAGTAGAATCGTAGCTAGGATTATTTATATAAGTTTCTATAGCAAATAATTTAGTTCCGTTAATAACGGTTATTTCTCTTAGAAAATCAAATAGATAGATTCCTAAAGGATAGATAATAGTTGAGATTAAAGTTTTTAAAGTGAATCCAAATCCTAATAAGAAGTAACCTAGTATGAAGAAAAAGACAGTGCTAATTGTAATGATATGGTTAATATCGATTATAGAATTTAAGTCATTCCCAGTCGCCATGTTATAGAACTGTTGGATTATAATTGCTATACCGGAAGTTCCACCTGTGACTATTTCACCAGGAACAAGGAATAACGATGCACCTAATGCCAACAACAAGTTTCCTATGACAATCCAAGTTATCGATTTGAATAATTCGGATTTCTTCGGTTCTATAAATTCCTTATAAAAGGAAGTCTTTAAAGTAAACCATTGACCGAGAAAGAAGTTTTTAAACCAGCTTGTTCTATTCTCCTTCTGCATCGGTTCTTCCCTCTTTATACTTCCATTTTAAATAGGCATCGATGAATCCATCCAAATTACCATCCATTACTTTTTGGATGTCTCCGACTGAATATTCAGTACGATGGTCTTTGACCATCGTATAAGGCTGGAAAACATAGGATCTTATTTGAGATCCCCATTCGATATCTTTTTTGACACCGTTGATTTTATTTAACTTCTCTTGTCTTTCTTTCTCTCTTACTTGGAATAATCTAGATTTCAAAAGATTCATTGCTAGAGCTTTATTTTGCATTTGGCTTCTCTCAACCTGACAAGTGACGACTATTCCAGTAGGATGGTGAATGATTCTAATTGCAGATTCAGTCTTGTTGACGTTTTGACCACCAGCACCAGATGATCTATAAGTCTCAATAGTTATTTCAGCTGGATTTATTTCTACATCTACTGAATCATCTAATTCGGGCATTACGTTGACACTTGCAAAGGATGTATGTCTTGAATGAGCGGCATCAAATGGCGATAATCTCACCATTCTATGAACCCCTCTCTCTGATTTCAAAAGACCATAGGCATTTTTACCCATGACTTCTAATGTGGCAGAAGATATTCCAGCTTCTTCGCCTTCTTGATAATCCAATACTTTATATTTGAATCCGTGGCTGTCACAGTATTTGGTGTACATTCTAAATAACATTCCAGCCCAGTCATGTGCTTCAGTTCCACCAGCACCTGGATGAAATTCCAAGATTGCATTCATATGATCATAAGCACCAGACAAATATAATTCAGTCTCAAAAGCATCCATATCTTTCGATAAGGATGCTACATCTTTTTCTGTTTGATTATGCAAATCCTTGTCATCTTCTTCTTTCAAAAGTGAAAGTGCAGCCTTAATATCTTCAAGTCGATTGAAAAGACCTTCATAAGTATTTTTCTTATCGTTGAGGTCTGATAACTTGCCATTTATCTTGGCAGCATTTTTAGGGTCACTCCAAAAGGATGGATTTGCTGTTTCTTCTTCTAAATTCTTGATTTCTTCTTCTATCTTGGGGAGGTCAAAGACAGCCGCAAAGAGAGGACATCTTCAATTCCAATCTTTGGGCATCTCCCGCTATTTCGTATAACTCCTTCATTTTAATAAATACTCCTTAACTAATTATTACTTATTGTCTGTCTTAACAGTATTCAAAGCGTAGCTGACGAGTTCTTCAAATTCCTTCTTGGATTCAAAGCTCTTAGGTCCGACTATTGGTGTTCCTTCTTGGCTGAGTCTTTCCTTCAACATATTTCTATCAGCGTCGGAGAGTTCAGCAATTCCACCCATAATCAACAAAGATAATTCTTGTTTTCCAAGATATCCAAAATCGACCAATTTGATATAAGTCTTAACGATATCGATGGTCAAGACCTTCTTTCCTAACAAGACCATTGTTTCGATTTGAATGTCTCTAGCAGTAGGCTTGTAGTTACCTGTTCCTTTAGAAGTTTCAAAGGTGACCTTAGGTTCTTCAACAGGTTGAGCATTATTAGACTCTTCACCAGGCATAGGCTCATGCTTCTTGTTAGCTTCAGCTTGAGCTCTTTGCTCTTCCTTCAAAGCTTCTTGCTCTTTAGCTATTTGCTCACGTTTTTCTGCTTCGATAGCTTTGAGCTTATCTTCTACTTTGACTGTGGTAGAAGGTGCACGGCTAGGTTGTGATCTGAATTGTACGTTTAATAAACGATATACGATTTCATCAGCAATTGTGTCCTGCATTTTTCCGAACAAAGAATAACCTTCGTTTGTATAAGCTTGCAAAGGATCGGAGTTAGCGTAGGAACGGAGCCAAATAGCATCACGAAGTTTTGCCATAGTGTCGATGTGACGTGTCCAAGACTTATCGATACAAGTCAAAGCAATGGTCTTTTCAGCATAGTCTTCCATTTCTTTGGACCAATCTTTCTTATGCTCTCCATAAAGCTTTAACAAGAAGTTAGAGAGAATATCTGTTCCTTCTTCTTCAGTCAATCCTTGGAAGGGCTCAGCATTGAATTGACCCTTAGGAAGGTCACGAGCTTCTACCAACATACAAAGCTTCTTAGAATCGATTACATTCTCTTGATCGATTACAGTCATGGCTTGGCTGACTAATGAATGAGCAGCTTTGTTGAAGTAATCGGGGATTGTATCGAAGATTGAATCAGAGAACAAAATCTTATCACGTTTTGCATACATGACTTCACGTTGCTGACGGAGAATTTCATCGTAGTCGAGCAAAGATTTACGAGTGTCGAAGTTTTGTCCTTCAACCTTCTTTTGAGCAGAGGTTATAGCCTTGGTCAACATCTTTGAATCTACAGGCTGATCTCCCATCTTTTGGAAGACCGAAAGCATAGTGTCGGAGCTGAAACGTTGGAGCAATTCGTCTTTGATACAAACATAGAACTTGGAATATCCAGGGTCTCCTTGACGTCCGGAACGTCCACGGAGCTGGTTATCGATACGACGTGATTCGTTTCTTTCGGTTCCTAAAACAGCAAGACCATTGTAGTGATGTTCTTTTTCTTCAGCTTCACCAACGAGTTCTGCAACACCTCTTCCCAATTTGATATCCGTACCACGTCCTGCCATGTTAGTGGCGATGGTTACGGCACCTTTTTGTCCGGCTTGGGCGATGATTCCTGCTTCTCTTGCATGGTTCTTAGCATTCAAAACATCATGAGGAATATTAGCCTTGGTCAATAATTCATCGACGATTTCTGATTTCTCGACTGAAGTAGTACCAATCAAGATAGGTTGTCCATGAGCATGTCTATCTTTGACATCAGCTATTAAAGCAGCGTACTTGGCATCCTCTGTTCCGTAAACGGAATCGATATCGTCGAAACGAGCGATAGGTCTATTTGTTGGAATAGGGACAACACGCATGTTGTAAATCTTACGGAATTCTTCCTCTTCAGTCTTAGCGGTTCCGGTCATTCCAGAAAGCTTGTCATAAAGACGGAAGAAGTTCTGATAAGTGATTGTAGCAACGGTGATAGTCTCAGGTTTGATTTCAACATGCTCCTTTGCTTGCAAAGCTTGTTGAAGTCCATCTGAATATTCACGACCTTTCATGACACGTCCAGTGAAGGAATCGATTAAGAGAATTTCGTTGTCAGCGACCATGTATTCAGTATCACGGGCGAAGATGAAGTTTGCTTTCAAGGCCTGTTGAATACGGTGGTAAAGATCAGCATATTTTGGAGAGAAAAGATTTTGAATTCCAAAAGCGGCTTGAATCTTGTTGATACCTTCATCTGTCAAAGTAGCAACTTTCTTTTTGATATCGATAGTGAAATCTTCATCTTTTCTCAAAGATTTGACAACTCTATCAGCTGCTTCATATGAAGAAGCTGAAACTCCGCTTCCACCAGATATGATCAAAGGAGTTCTTGATTCATCGACTAAGATTGAGTCGGCTTCATCGACGATGGCATAATGCAATCCGTTTCTACGAAGAACACGATTTGCAGGAGAAGTAGCCATATTATCACGAAGGTAATCGAATCCTAATTCATCGTTAGTTGAGTAGGTGATATCACATTTATAGGCGTTTTGCTTCTCTTGGGTGTTCTTTTCACGGGAGTTGATTCCAACAGAAAGACCCATGAAACGATAAATCTGACCCATCCAGTCAGCATCACGGCTTGCCAAGTATTGGTTGACTGTGACTACGTGAGTTCCTTTCCCTTCCAAGGCGTTCAAATAAACAGCCATGGTAGCAGTAAGTGTTTTACCTTCACCTGTCTTCATTTCAGCTACATCGCCTTCGTTTAAGACAGTAGCACCGAAAACCTGAACAGGGTAAGGATATTGACCGATAGTACGTCTTGCAGCTTCTCTAGCAGCAGCAAAAGCTTCAGGAAGAATATCGTCGACAGAAGCTCCGTTTGCGAGCATTTGTTTGAGCTTAGGAGTCTCTTCCTTAAGCTTAGCATCTGTCATTTTCTTGAATTCATCTTCATAATCAAAAGTAGGGCGTGCTTTTTTTCTAATTTTGGCGTATGCACGTGCGTCGATTCTAAATAATTTTTCGAGGAAACCCATTTTTTACCTCCAGTCGATATAAAATAAATGGTACTCAAATAAAAACGAGTCCTTAAGACTAGCAAGAAAGAGTATAAAGCATATAACTATTATTAGAAAGTTTATATAAAAAGGTATTGAGATTATAAGGCAAAAGAATTTTGGATTTTTTTATTTTTGTTTATAATAGGCGTTAACAAACGAGGTCTAACTGATGGAACTATATGAGATTTCACTGCTGACAAGTCTTTGGATTATCATCATATTTGCAGTATTATTTTTCGGATTACTTTATTTGAATTTCATAAAGAGAAAGAAAATCTTGAAGAATGGATTGGGTGATGAAGAAATTCTAAAGAATCTCAGAAAAAAATATAGACAATTCTTTTATGATAAATGGCAGATAAGCAAAAAGAATTCCTCAGTTCCACTTTATACCTTAGCTAATTCTCCAACTTTGATAGCTGCTAAAAACAATTCTGGTAAGCTCGATGAAAGTCAATCTTTAGTTTCTACTTTATCTAAAACAAGAGGCAAAATATCCGGATGGAGTATGTTCGGAGTTGGAATTTGTGCTGTATTAATAGCAGTTTGCTCAATTTCAGCTACAGCTGGAGTTTATTACAAAATAAAAGAGAGACCATTTACCTTAAACAACATTGAATATAGAGTTTTGAAAACAGATGGTTTGGATGATTCGACTAAAGAAGTATCGATTAAAAAGGATTCATTGGTCGGCTTTAAAAGAGATGATTTCTCATCAATAAAAGAAGGAGACATCATCGCATATTACACACCTGAATTTGATGCAGTCAATATAAATAGAGTTGTAAAAGTAGAAAACGTAGATGGATCAATTCTATTTGAATGTCAGGATTATAAAGAAGAGACTATTGATGCTAAAAATACTAGCATCGATGAAAAGAGATACTTAGGAAAATATTCAGGTTATAACAATTACGGCTTAGGAGTTACATTTGGATTTATAGCTTCCGATTTTGGAATAGTAACTCTTTATTTTATGGCACTGGCCATTTATTTCTATACATATTGTTTTGCCGATATCGACTTCACTTATAGCAAACGTGAATTCTATTTAGCTCAAGGAGTAGATGAGCAAAATGAAAGAAGCTATAAAGAAGAGATAGCGAGATTAAACAACAGCAATAAACCCTTAAGGTAACACGATTACTTTATTGGATTTTTGGCTTACGCCTATTCTTATTTTCTTTCCAAACAATATTTTTCTATCCATAGGATAGAAACAAGCATGAGTATCTTTTCTTGTGACTAATGGAGACTCATATTCGATAGTCAAATATACAGATTTAAGCATGTTGTTTTCATGTACTTCTACAACTCTTCCAGTATAGATTGAATATGTTTTAGAGATAGACAATTCTTTTATAACTGGTGAAATTGCGATTACTGTTAATATCAGAAAAAGACAAGATAGAACAGATGTTGTAATAAATAATCCTAATCCTATTTCTTTTTGAAAGAAATAACCGAGAATCATTGCGATGATACATAGAATCAACAATATTCCATCTCTATAAAAACTAGACATTTGTTTTTTCACAGTCATAGTTTTAAATACTTCAGTTCTTTTCATATGTGGTTTGCCTCAATCTTCTCTCTTCATCCATCAATTTATCTAATCCTCTTCCGTTATAGCATACATAGAAGAAACATGTAAAGACTATTCCAATCATAGTGGCTTTAGATCCTATAGATAATCCTGGTGTTTCAAAATCTAATTGATATAAAGTTTCACCTTTATCGGCTATAAATCCGACGAATCCACCTTGAGTTTTATAGGTTGTTACAGTCTGCCAGCCCTTCTCTTTTTTATTCTCGGAATCATCGCTAGTCTTTGAATTGCTATCGGTTGGGTAATCCCATTTCTTCAATGTCCATCCATTCTCTCTAGGAATATTTAAAACAACAACTTTTCCTTTTGAATAGTTGGTTGTGAATCTAACTCTATCGCCTCTTCTATATTCGACATTTATAGGCTCAGCTTTTAGCTTATCTATAGCGAGTTTGTAATCGGCATAACTGGATTGATATATATAAGGTTTAGATATAGAGGTGTTGTCATCCTTGTTCTCAAACAAGTAACCAATAATTCTCTTCACAGGTTTTCTTACATAGAAACCATGAGTTTTCTGATATTTAGAATAGCATTCTTCTCCACTGGTAACATCATTTCCGTCTTCATCTACGAAATGCCATTCATAATGATCTGGTGTGTTAGTGGATAGGTAAACAGGATTATCTTCACTTGCTTGAGGTGCGAATAAGCTTCCATCCTTCTTTTCTATGACTACTTTTGTATAGTATTTCAATCCTTTTAAGGAATTTCCTTCTAAGTTATCCATATCTATTTTTGTATCAGCGGGATAGATATAGTGATCGATTTTAGTAGTGTCGTTAGGATCTAATCCGGTTATATAATTTCCATTTTTGTCCCAATGAGAAGCATAAACTGTATAAGATAAGTTTCTGAGTCTTTGTAACATGCTGGTATTGGTAGAAGCAGTCAACACGTTGTTGGAATTAGTATAAACAATAGCTTTGTCAGTAAGGTTGAATCCGTTGAATACGATGTGGTGAGAATCTCTAATAGTGAATGATAGATTGTATTTATCATTTACATACTTATCATCTTTCTTTATGAATTCGACGTCATAATCGTTATTGAAGTATTTGATATTTCCACTGTATCCATAGATTGCAGGAGTAAATGTCATCTTTAAAGTTGTGGAAGTTTGGAAACTAGAAGAACTATTTGTTTTAGATATTGAAATCAAATGTTTGTTTAAATCAGCTACCAAGTTCTCATCTTTTAAATCATCTTCATCCATGATTGCATATCTTAGATATGCATATTCATTGGCGTCTGTATTGTTATATTCATACATAGCAGAGCTGTTTAAGACAGTGTCGAAAGCAAATCCTAAGTTGATATAGTCGTTGTTTAAGTAAATGTCTCTAGCTAGTGTTCCATCGCTTTGTTGAGCTTTCAAGGAGTCTTGTAAAGCAACGAGTGATGTTCTTCCAGCTTCATCTACAGTGTTAGGGTTAATATCTTGTATATTTACATATCCCCAAGGAATATTATTGTCTTTCTTAGTGCCATCTTCATTTCCATGACGAACCATATAGTATTTGACGCCTAAGAATGTTTCGACATTAGATCTTCTATTGTGTTCACCCATAGACCAGTTTCCACTGGTGTATCCTATGTTGCTCCAGTCTATAAAGTCTTGAGCATTGAAGGCGTAGTTAGAATTGAATGCTGATAATGAATCGTGACCGACTACCAATCCTAAATTGGTGTTGTTTCTATCCACAGTGCTGTTGAAAACACGATATATAGAGGAATCGTATTCCTTTAATTTGCTTATTAAATTTGTTTCATTGGATACAATTCTATTACCTTGGCCATTTGAATATTCAAGATTAGATATATCGCCGAATCCATGGTTTAGGATGACTGTGTTGCCCATCGCAATAGCTTCTATAGAGACTAATAACAATGTAGCTTTGTTAAATTTCTTTCCGTGGAAGAAATGACGCATCACTACGTATCCTACGATGTCTATTCCAAATTGGAAGGGGAGAATTAACAATCTTTCCCACCATGTTTCATCAGCAAAAGGATATCCATCTTTATATAAAACATATTGGTTGTTTATAGCCCAGATGGATAATACATAAGCTGTTATTTGAAGAATTACTAGTATCGCCATCGAAGCGTCTAGATATCCTCTGGATATTTCACGTCTTTCATCTATTGTTTTACAAGCAAATGCAATCATCCACGATATAGGAAGTAAGTAGAATCTAGCATATCCGACTGTGAAGGCACTAAACAAGTAATAGAAGAAAGGAACTGACATGAAGAATATGGTGAAAAATCCACCGATTATTGTGCCTATTCTTTTCTTCTTAAAAGCGTATAAATATCCGACAAAAGTCATCAATAGCAAAGGTACAAATATATATGATGATCCGGAGAGATTGTCGTAGTAGCTGACTTGTAGAAGGTTATTTGAAAAGGAGGCCAAGTTCATGAAAACTAAGCTATTTAAAGGATAAATCTTTCTATAGGAGATATATTCACTGGAATAATCAAATTGGAATAAGACTTTAAATATTTTATTCAAATCATTAGATTTGAATGCATTCATCAAATCATCTAAATAAGATGATTCATTGATTCTAGGCATGGCCTTAACATTCATAATACTAGGAAGCAAAACAAATGCACTCAATAATATTCCTAACAAGAAGCAAGTGACACCCATTCCAAATACAGCCCATCTAGTTTCACTAGTCTTCATTTGCTTCCAACATTGAATATATCTAAATATAGAATAGAGACATGATCCAATCATAAACACAGCTAAGAAGAAGTAGTTGCTCAATCCAACTAAGAAGAAAGCTACTATTAAAAGTCTTGGATCTCTTTCTTGTATTACTTTTTCAATTCCATAAAGGATAAGAGGAAAGAAAGCAAAAGCATCCAGATAGAAAGCAAACCAAAGATAGTAAGTTACCCACCCACAAAAAGCAAAAGCAACTCCCCCAATTCTTCTACTTCCTACAGAAATATTAAACATTCTAAGATATAAATAGAAAAAGAATCCACCTAAAACTATTTTAACTATGTATAGAATTGCTATCTCTTGTGAAATCCATGAACGTGGGAATATTAATGTTATCAATGTAAATGGTGAGAACAAACCATAGAAGCTGTCAGCACCGATGGTGTTGACACCTAATCCAGTAGAAGAATCCCATAGACTGAAATGACCGGTATTGAAGAATCTATGCCATTGATCGTACATTTGATAAGGCATAGTTTGGGATTGAAGATATCCATCTCCGGAAAGAGGAATAGTGAAGTTATAGCAAATCAATGTATATCCAAATATGAGAATCGCTACTATTGTCAGCAAGGCTAAAGTTATTAGGTTATCTTTGTTTCTTTTGACAAAGGAGGAAAGCCAAGATTTACCATTTGTTTTCAATCTTGAAAAAAATGTAGATAATCTTGCTATGGCTTCGTTTGTTAAATCTAATATAGGATGACTTTTTTCCATATTTAATTTCCTCCTTTTAAACAAAAACGCCCTTCAAAGATAGAAGAGCGTCAGATGACTTCTTTATGGATTAGTAGTTGAGAAGTTTCTTTCCGAACTTAGCGTTGTTGTACAGTCTCTTTATAGCTACCTTCTTAGTATATCCATATGTCAACCACTGAGCTAATATTGTCAAGAATGTAACAGCGGGTAACAAATAATATCCGGTCCTCAACACAGAGACATATCCTTTAGCATTTGTTGTTTCAAGTTTAAATAAGACCTCATTACGATAAGTTCTAGTGAATGAATACTTGAGCAAGTAGTTGGAGAAGTTAAGCATCATAAACAATCCAACTATAGAGAGAATCACTGTCGATGTGATAACCAATGCTTTCTCATGTCTTCTCGAGAATAAAGGAAGCATAGCAGCAATGATGAATAAGACAAATTCAGCTATAAAGAACACATTGAATTGACCCGAGTGTCTGCTAGTATTCTCTACGTAGGTTCCAAAGGCTAAAGTATAAAACTTTAGACTCATTTCTCCAGCAGCAGTATTGTTACGAATAGTTACATAAGGTAAGAATATGAATCCTATGAATAAGGCTATTCCAACAAGAGCTACTACGCCGAATCCCCATTGAGTGATCCTAGCACTTGATAAATCGCCAATCTCATTTTTGATAAAGTCTTTCTGAGCTTTGCTATCAAATAAGGCTTCTTCAGTATCTAATTCTCTTTTTTCCATATCTTGATATCTCCTTTCCTTTCATAACTTATTCATATTTTATAAGATTTTTTATATTAAAGATAGTAAAAAATATATAGTATTGCTTTGGTTCATAATGAAACTACCTTACTAATGATAAAAATAGTTTCTTAATTTGAGTTTTATTAAAATGAATATTGCTAGATTGTATGATACAAAACCTTAAACATGCAATGATGATTTCTTGTTACTTTGTGTTAAGTCTTGTTAAAATTATTTTACTATGTAAGGGATATCGATTATGGCATTTATAGAAGGAAGAGCTTTGACGAAAGACTATGGCAAGGGTGAAACCCTTGTTCATGCATTAAAAGGTGTTTCTTTTTCAATCGAAAAAGGTGAATTTGTCGTCATCTTAGGAGCTAGTGGAGCAGGAAAGACAACACTTTTAAATCTGCTGGGTGGAATGGATAATGCTACTGCTGGAAATTATTTTCTAGCTGGAAGAGATGTATCTAAATTCAACAGTCGTCAATTGGAAGACTTTAGAAGAAACGATATCGGATTTGTTTTTCAATTCTATAATTTGATGGAAAACCTTACTGCCTATGAAAATATTGCTTTAGCTGCTTCTATAGTGAAGAAGCCTTTTGATCCTAAAGAGATATTGAAAGATGTCGGATTAGAGAATAGAGCAAATAACTATCCTTCTCAATTGTCAGGTGGTGAGCAGCAACGCGTCTCTATAGCTAGAGCAGTAGTGAAGAATCCAAAATTATTACTTTGTGACGAGCCTACTGGAGCCTTGGATAGCAAGACAGGAAGCAAGATTATAGAGCTGCTTTATTCCTTATCGTCTAAATTTAATACTACGGTCATAATCGTTACACATAATTCGTCTTTAGCTAAAATAGCGACTCATTTGATTAGAGTCAGTGATGGTCAAATAGAGGAAGATTCTCATTTTCCACGTAAAGAATCCATAGAGGATATTGTATGGTAAAGAGCAAGAACAAATCATCCACATTCAATATTCTTTTCAAATCTTTGATGAGATCGATGAGAAAGAATATAAAGCAATTGATTTCTATCATTGCCATTTCTTTCTTGTCTCTCTGCCTTTTTGCTGGATTGACTTCTAATGCAAATAATATATTAGAAAGACAAAACAATTTGTATGAGAAGACAAATCTAGCAGATGTGTATGTGACTACTACAGGCTTAACTGACGATGATAGAACTGCTATGCGTACTCTCTATAACATAGATCTCATTGAAGAGAGAATTTATTTAACTGCAAACGTAAAGAACAGCAATGTTTATTTCGTTTCTACCGAAGCATCTCCAAAATTGTCCCATCCTTTGATAAAAGAAGGAGAAGAAGGATGTTTGATGATGAATTCTTTTATGAAAGATAAAGAATTATCTATCGGCGATAAGGTTTCTTTCACTATGACTAATCCTTTGAAAATGATGATTTCAACAATAAATAATCAATACTCATCTTTTATAAAATCTTTGCTGAATCAATTTGTCTTGAATGGTGGCAAGAATATAGTTTATGACGATGAAATAACATTTGATATGAACATAACAGGATCGATGTATCATCCTGAAGGTGTTCAAAATTCCTCATTTTCTAATTCTATAGTTTCAGTCACAAATAATAGTTTTGCTACTTGTCTTTATAATCTTTTAAAAGCGAATTACAACAATAGTGCGTTGGATTTAGTATTGAGATTGTTGAATTTAAACGCTAGCGATGATTCATTGGTAAATTTAACTAGTTTGATGCAGAGCAGCACTAATCAAGTATTGATAAAGACAGATGATCCTGACACAGCTGTTTCTAGCATAAATGAATACTTCACTGGCAAATCCAATTTTATTTTAGCTTATAAAAGTTCATCTCTTCCATCGTATCAAGCTTTAAATCAGGACGTGACTCAAGCTATGCAGTTGACATTCGTCTTCCCTATCATTTTCTTTTTAGTTTCATTATTAATTATCCTAACTACTATTTCACAAATGATATTGAAGAGTAGAAGTGAAATAGGAGTGATGAAGGCTATCGGTGTTCCAAAGAAGAAAATATATTCTTACTTCGTTAGCTTTGGTGTTGTTCTATGTTCGATTGGAGGAATACTAGGATTCATAATAGGTCCTTTATTAATTCCGAATGTCATGGGAATTAAATATAATCTATTATGGGATATGCCTTCTATGTCTATACATTTCTTTTATTGGATGTCTATAGTCATGCTATTGGCATTGATAATTGTTGCGGGTTTATGTTCTTTTATCCTCTCTTATTCAGTTATAAAAGAAAAGCCTGCTGATACTTTGAGAACTAAGACTAATAATAGTGATAAAGGTTTGTATGCTAAGTATAAATCTTTTAGAGAGAAGCATGGATTTAGACCGGTGTCATTTGGAAAAAATCTAGGATTTGTCGGAGTGATCCTTTTATCAATTCATGATTTCTTTGTATTTATTTTTGGATTGAAAAATAAAGAAATAAAAGAAAAAATGATAAAAGCTAATAAAAAGACTAAAGTTAATAACTTTGGCATAGTTTTAAAGATGTCTATTAGGAACATTTTGAGTAGCAAAGGAAAGAGCTTGATGGTTATTCTAGGAATGACGGGATGTACTGCTTTGTTAGTTTGCGGCTTTGGAATATCAGATACTTTGAACTATGGTGTTGATCTAGATTTTAACGTGAATGAATATGTCGAGATGAGTGTTAAACCTTCAGGAAATACGGATGATGTTTATAACAATCTTTTAAGTTTAGAAAATGTAGAGAAGGTTGAGAAAGTATCTCAAGCAGCTGTATCTGTTTCTTATGAATCTTCATTAGAAACAACATTGAATATTCTCGAAGATAATTCTAATTATTTTAAAGTTCCTTACTATGTCGATGGTGGTCTTACCATGGATCAAAGAACTGCTGAAAGATTGAATATCGAAATAGGCGACACTTTAAAAATTGTATTGAGTGGAAAGATATATGAGAGAAAACTGACTTATATCTTTGAATCTTCAGTTTTAAAAGGTGTTTTTGATAAAGCTAGTGGATATCCTAATACTACATTTTCTCCTACTACTTTTTATTTAACCTTGAAAGATTTGTCCAAATCTGAAGAAACTAAAGAAGAAATAATGAAGCTAGATGATGTATCTTCTTGTAGCACTGCAAAAGATATTAAAGATAGAGCGGATTCTTTGCTTTCTACTATCAACATTATGACAGATGTAGTAAAGATATTCGCAATCTTATTATGTGTTGTAGTCATTTATAACTTAACTAGTTTAAATATCGCACAGCGTAAACGCAATATAGCTACTATGAAAGTTCTAGGCTTCCATTTTAAAGAGATAAGCATGACCTTGGCATATGAACTGGCTATAGACTCGTTGATTGGATCTTTAATAGGATTGGCCTTAGGATTTCCATTAGCAGTATTAGTTTTATCAGTAAACAAAACTGATCTATTGACCTTCTTGTATCATATCAACTGGACTACATATATCATTTCATTTGTAATAGCATTTATAACTTCTATAGTTGTATCTCTATTGTTGAATTTCAAAACTAAAAAGATTCCGATGGCGGAATCTTTAAAGTCGATTGAATAGTCTAGTCTTTTAAATCTAAGGATTTACTTTATTGTATAAAAACTCGGATTTGAATTAGTAGGTGTCCACCATGCTATAGCTTCTAATATTAGTAATGCCAAAAGGAAAACTATCATGACTATGAAGATAATTCTAGTCAGTGTGATCTTCTTATTTTGAAGATTACAATCAGCTTTTGAAACAGCAAAGCAGAATATAGTGCATACTATTTCTAACATGTGAAGAAGGAATAGAGACCAAAACAAAATCATCGCTTGACCTTGATATGCAAATGCGATGAATAAGCATCCAGTTGCAGAGGCCATAGCTAAGAGAAAAGCTATGAATATCTTTAAATAGAGGTGCTTATATCCTGATTGATTTATTCCTTTATTTTCCTTATTGTTTTTATCTTCCATTTGAATCATCATCCTTAAGGATGTCTTTATACATCTCTACTCTTCTATCTCTGAAAACACCCCAATCTATTCTATTATCTCTAACGGCATCTAAATCGAATTCATGGATGATGAATCCTTCATCGTCCCTACCTTTTGATTCGACAATGTTACCAAATTCATCGGCGATGAAAGAAGAGCCGAAGAATTTCATGGAAGAATTATTAATTGATTCGACTCCAGTTCTATTGGCTGCTATGACAGGCATGATATTAGCTGCGGCATGACCTTGCATGACATGTTGCCAGTGGTCTTTAGAATCTTTTGTTAAGACAGGTTCTGATCCTATAGCTGTTGGATAAAGCAACATCTCAGCACCTTTCAAAGCCATGATTCTTGCACATTCTGGAAACCATTGATCCCAGCAAATGGCAACACCTATGTTTCCAAACTTTGTTTTGAACACTTTAAAACCTGTGTTTCCTGGAGTGAAGTAGAATTTTTCTTCATAGCATTCACCGGTTGGAATATGAGTCTTTCTATAGACTCCAAGTTTTGTTCCGTCGGCATCGATGATGCAAATGGAATTGTAATAGACATTTCCACATCTCTCAAAGAATGATATAGGTAAGACTACGTTCAATTCTTTAGCTAATTGTTGATAATGTGCTAAAGTTTTTGAAGTTTCATATTCTTCAGCTAAAAGATAATTTTTGTAGTTTTCTATTTGGCAGAAATAGTCTCCTTCAAATAATTCACTAGGGAGGATGATGTCAGCTCCGGCTTCTTTAGCTTGTCTTATTAAATTGTCTATCTTTTCTATATTTCCATCATATGAATTGGTTGATTTGAATTGAAGTGCAGCAACTTTTACTTTTCTCATTTTAGTCTTCCTCCTTTAAATTGGGCATTGGAATTTGTTTTGTAATACAGTGTATATTTCCACCACCCAATAGAATTTCTCTTCCTGGAATCTGTATGATTCTCTTCTTTCCCTTATAGAAGGAATTCAATATATCATATGCTTTTTGATCGTTTGGATCATTGAATGTTGGAAGGATGATAAACTCTTTTCCCATATAGAAATTGACATATGATCCAGCTAATCTGTTTCCTTGTTCTCTTATTATGGCGTGGTCATCGTTTGCTAGACTCAATTGTTCTTCTTTGTTCATATATAGAGGTCCGGGAACAGGCATTTCTATAACTTCTATTTTCTTTCCATCGGCTGTAGTTTCATTTTTTAATACTTCTAAATCAATCTTATATCTTTCATACATAGGATCGTTCTTATCATCGATTGAAGCTAATAAGACATGTGTTTCATCTAAGAAACATGCCATATTGTCTACATGACCTGATGTTTCATCGTTATAGACACCATAAGGAAGCCAAATTATTTTCTTTTGACCTAATACTTTCTTTAAAGTGTCTTCTATTTGATTTTTGGTGAGATTAGGATTTCTTCCTTTGGATAAGAGACATTCTTCAGTAGTCACTAATGTTCCTTTTCCATTTGTGTGAATTGATCCACCTTCAAGGATGAAATCCTTGATTTTAAACTCATCTATATTTAATGAGTTTAAAAGAGGTGTTCCCATCGAATTGTCTTTGTCCCATGAATCATAAAGACCATTATATGTTCCACCCCAAGCATTGAATCCCCAATTCACTCCACAAATCTTACCTTCATTATTTCTTGTGAAGACTGGTGCGTTGTCTCTAGCCCAAGAATCATCGTATTCGATAGGTAAGACTTGAACATTAAAGTTAGAAAACAAAGGAGACAATATATCTGTATTTTTGTTTAAAGCTTCTTTTGAAGCTACTACATAAACTTTTTCGAATTGAGCTATAGATAGAATTACAGACATGAAGTCCCAAAGAGCTGATCTAGCGTCATTTCTCCAAACATCAGTTCTAAAAGGAAGTTCAACTACTGTTCCAAGATGTTCTTCGCCTTCAAAAGGCATTGAATAAGAATCATTTAAATATTTTTCTTTTGATAGTTCCATTTTATTTATTTAATCCAGCCGTATAATTCTATCAATTATTGGAACAAATTGTATTTATATAGTTATTAAATACTTGGTTGTGATTGCTATATAAAATAATCAAATATGTAAATTAGTCTTTCCACCTGTATTTTCTAAGTCTATATTCCTTTTTCAATTCTTCTGGAATTACTTTTCCATATATTAAATTGTCCATAAAATATGTTTTTTTGTCTCCAGAAGAGTTAAATTCAGTAATTATTACTTCACTTTCTTTTGCTTAGGCTTAAATTTATATAAGTGTGGATTATCAATTATTGAGAGATTAAATAGTAATATGCTTTTGAATGCTAGTTTGTTTTGAATAAAGCCGCTCTCAAAACCATAGGTCAACATATCTTATTTATTATATTTAGCCTTTATAATATAAATTTGCATGGAGGATTAAATAATGAGTTTTGAAGCTATTACTGAAGATGAGTTGAAGAAGTTTAAAAAAGAATTTGCTGAATCTAAGAGTGAAGCTGTTCAAGGTGCTGTTATGGCTCAGGGTATTCCGGCTGTTTCAATCAATAAATCTGTTGAAGCCTTGATGACTCACCAATATTCTATTAATGTCGAGTCTGGAGATATCACCAATCAAAAGAGATCTGGACGTTGCTGGATGTTTGCTGCTACCAATGTAATGCGTCTAGAGGTCATGAAGAAGTTAAAAATTAAGAATATGGAACTTTCTCAAGCTTATCCTTTATTTTGGGATAAGTTAGAGAAGTCTAACTTCTTCCTTGAGAATATTCTTAAAACAATCGATGAACCTAACGGATCACGTATAACTGATTTCCTTTTGTCTTCTCCTATAGGAGATGGTGGCCAGTGGACAATGTTTGTAAACTTGGTTGAAAAGTATGGTGTATGTCCTAAGGATGTCTATCCTGAAACTGCATCATCTTCTAATACTCAAGCTATGGATAAGTACATAACATTGAAGCTTCGCGAATATGCTTGTACCTTGAGAAAGTTGCATCAAGAAGAAAAGAAAACAGCTGAAGAACTTCGTCCTTTGAAAGAAAAGATGCTTTCTGAAGTCTATCATATCTTGGCTGTTTGCTTAGGCGAACCTCCTGTTAAGTTTACTTATGAGTATGTCGATGAAGACAAGAAGTTTGGTCGCATTGCTGACATTACTCCTAAGGAATTCTTCGACAAGTATGTCGGATTGAAATTGGATGATTATGTTTCAGTTCTCTCTTGCCCTGGTCCTCGTTATCCGTTTGAGAAGGCCTTTACTGTCAAGTACCTCAACAACGTTGAAGGTGGAAACAAAGTCTTATACATTAACCTTCCTATCGAAAGAGTTAAAGAGCTTGTAATCAAGCAACTTTCCGATAATAGAGTTGTATGGTTCGGAAGTGATGTCGGACAGTTCTCCTACACACCTGATGGTGTGATGTCTACTGAGATGTGGAATGTCAACAAGGTTCTTGGAACTGAGTTTGGAATGACTAAAGCCGAAAGAGTTGATTATGGCGAATCCTTGATGACTCATGCTATGGTCATCACTGGTGTCAATATCGTCGATAACAAGCCTGACCGTTGGAGAGTTGAAAACTCTTGGGGTGATGCAATCGGTGATAAAGGCTACTTTGTTATGTCCGATGACTGGTTCAATGAGTTTGTCTATCAAGCAGTCATCGACAAGAAGTATTTGACTGAAGATGAAGTTAAGATCCTCGAACAAGATCCTATCGAACTTGAAGCTTGGGATCCTATGGGTTCTTTAGCTCTTTAGTTTCGATTGATGTAAAAGCCGAGCCTTTTTATTTCTAGAATTTACTTTTCTTTTTTCTTTTTTAGTCCACATATAGAGCGAAGGAGGTTTTGATGAAATAAAATTAGATAACCTTTGTCAAGCTCTTTTTTGAAGGAATCCCACCAAAAAAAT
>ERZ780012.135-NODE-135-length-32886-cov-7.10834_pt1 | contig 32886 bp, 25 predicted proteins | sample MGYA00511869_ERZ780012 | MGnify/ENA primary metagenome ERZ780012 (study PRJEB29588, sample SAMEA2161608) | human gut metagenome | biome: human gut; feature: human-associated habitat; material: faeces | place: Denmark | collected 2008/2010 ... | reverse complement strand
TTTCAGACTGAACACGGCTTATCAGCCCTTGATTTTCCATTCTTTCCAGCATCGTCGTAAGAGATGTTATCGCTAATCCGCATTTAGTCGAGAGTGATCTGATTGAGATACCATCCTCCTGCCACAGCACATAAAGAATGCGCCCCTGGGCTCCATTGAACGCATCAATATTCTTTTCGCTGAGAATCTTCTCAAAAATTCGGTCTCCAAGCTGTTTTATTTTGGTAACAAGAAATCCGCCGTTCATTTTCATGCAAATGCTCCTATATAGTAGTTTACTTCAAATAATACCATATAGGAGCTTTGTTGTCAAGAGGCTGTATGTCTAAAACAGCTGGCGAGTTTTTCATAGCCTGCGCTTTTTGTGTTCTTTCCGCCCGAAAGCATTGACGCACCGCGCCGAATCCTGTATCATGAAGCTGTTCATTCGGCTGTTTCTGCCCGTTTGGGCATTGTGCATATTATGAAAGGAGTCCTTTCCTCATGGCGATGAATCTGACCCAGAAAATCCTGTCGGCGCACCTGCTCAGCGGTGAACTGATTCCCGGCTCGGAAATCTCCATCCGCATTGACCAGACGCTGACGCAGGATTCCACCGGTACGATGGCGTATCTGCAATTCGAGGCGATGGGTGTCAAGCGCGTCAAGACAAAGAAGTCCGTGGCGTACATTGACCATAACACGCTGCAAACTGGCTTTGAAAACGCGGATGACCACTATTACATCCAAACGGTGACGAAAAAGCATGGCATTTACTGCTCTAAGCCCGGCAACGGTATCTGCCATCAGGTGCAGCTGGAGCGCTTCGGCGTGCCGGGCTACACGCTGCTCGGCTCGGACAGCCATACGCCCACGGGCGGCGGCATCGGGATGCTTGCCATCGGCGCGGGCGGACTGGACGTTGCGGTCGCGATGGGCGGCGGCGCGTATTATCTGGCGTGCCCGCGTGTCGTCGGCGTGCGCCTGCATGGCAAGCTGTCCTACGGCGTCGCGGCGAAGGACATTATTCTGGAAGTCCTGCGCCGGCTGACCGTCAAGGGCGGCGTCGGCAAGGTGATGGAGTACATCGGCGACGGCGTGAAAACGCTGAGTGTCCCGGAGCGCGCGACGATTACGAACATGGGCGCGGAACTCGGCGCGACGACCTCCATCTTCCCGTCGGATGAAGTGACCCATGCGTTCCTCAAAGCGCAGCAGCGCGAGCAGGACTTCGTGCCGCTGTCCGCAGACCCGGATGCGGCGTATGACGAAATCCTCGACATTGATTTGACCGCGCTTGAGCCGCTCGTCGCGAAGCCCCATATGCCTGACATCGTGGAAACCGTCAAGCAGTGCGGTCCGATTAAGGTCGATCAGGTGTTTATCGGTTCCTGCACCAACTCCTCCTATACTGACATGATGCGTGTTGCCCGCATTTTGAAGGGCAAGACTGTGCATCCGGACGTAAGCCTTGTCATCGGCCCCGGATCGAAGCAGGTGCTGACGATGCTGGCGCGCAACGGCGCTTTGGCAGACATGATTGCGGCGGGCGCGCGCATTCTGGAATCCGCCTGCGGGCCGTGCATCGGCATGGGGCAGTCGCCGCGCACGAACGCCGTCTCCGTTCGCACGAACAACCGCAATTTCTACGGCCGCAGCGGCACAAAGTCCGCCGGTATTTACCTTGTCTCCTGCGAGACGGCGGCTGTCACGGCGCTGACTGGTGTGCTGACGGATCCGCGCTGCCTTGACATTGACCTCGACATCCCGATGCCGGAGACGTACACCGTCAACGACAATCTGGTCATCCCTCCGGTCGCGCCGGGCGAAGAGGACACGGTGGAGGTCGTCCGCGGCCCGAACATTCAGCCCTTCCCGCTGGGCAAGCCGCTGGCGGATGCCATTTCCGGCAAGGTGCTGCTGAAGATGGAGGACAACATCACCACCGACCACATTGCGCCGTCGGACGCGAAGCTCCTGCCGTTCCGCTCGAATGTGCCGTACTTGTCGGACTTCTGCCTGACGCCCGTGGACGCGACGTTCCCGGCGCGCGCGAAGAAGGAAGGCGGCGGCATCCTCGTTGCGGGCATGAACTACGGGCAAGGGTCGAGCCGCGAACACGCCGCGCTTGTCCCGCTGTATCTGGGCATCCGCGCCGTCGTCGCGAAGTCGTTCGCCCGTATTCATCAGGCGAACCTTATCAACAATGGCATTCTTCCGCTGACGTTCCAGAATGAGGCGGATTACGACCGCATCGCGCAGGGCGACACGCTGAGCCTGCCGAACGTCCGCGAAACGGTGGAAAGCGGCAGCGACACGTTCGTGCTGCACAACGACACAAAGGACGAGGATTACATTGTGCTGATGCCGCTGACCGCGCGCCAGCAGGGCTGCATCCTCTATGGCGGGCTGCTGAATTATACAAGAGAGAGCGCAAAGGCGGAATAAGATAGTTTGTCCCCCGGAAGTATGGGCTTCCGGGGGATTTTGGCGTTATTATTTCAGGGGGGAATAGAGAGGCTTGCGAAAAGCTGCTGCTTTTGCTACAATCAAGGGGGGAAGGAGGCTGCCCTGATGAAAAATATCAAGTACACCGTCAAGCATCCTATCTTTGTGTTCATGAAGAAGCATTTTTGCCCGCACTGCAAGGCAGCACTCACAGTGGAAACGGCGCATCATTTGGTGAACTCCCGTTCCGAAGAAGCGAAGAACTACGATTTTTCCACGGAAGACGGCAGGATGATTGGCACAGTTGACTTCCGCAATCCGTATTTTGCCTGCCCGAACTGCCATGCGGAGTTTTCGGTGGAAGAATTGTGGAAAATGGAGCAGGAGAAAAGGGCAAGCAGATAACGCAGGAAAATTGAAAAATGCCCCCGGAGGCATGGCTTCCGGGGGCATTTTCATATTATAGGTACTTCTTGAATACTTTCTTGAATTTCAGTGACATCTCCATCATCCAGTCAAACTGTGCATTCCACGCGCTGCGATTGTCAAAATCGACCTGTCGTGTCAGCATAATGCGGCTTGCTTTCTTTTCTGGAAGTTCCCGCCAGTCAAGCGTAACGCCCAATTCCTGCTCAATGGCATTCTGTTTTTCAAATAACTGATGATAAAGATCCTTGTCGCCGCGAATATACAGTTCAACAACAAGCAGATTTTCTGTTTTAACCGCGCGTAAGCAAATATCATAAACAGATGAGCCAATGCTCAGGTTCATCCACATTTTGTTTGATGCTTTTCGCTTGCCAAATTGCCTTGCGAACTGCGCGTTTGCATACGCATATTCATTGAAGGCTGTCCAGTAATCCAAGCGGAACTGCTGGCTTTCTGTCTGCTGCTGATTTTTCTTGACGCTCTTAATCCAGTCATTCGGCTTCTCAATCACGCTGAACTTCACCGCAGGATTGGAGCTGCCGACTTTATACAGGTGGATTTCGCACAGGAAGAAGCCGATGTCATCATCCGTGTGGTTATTCAGCCACTCAATCGCCGCGCGGTGTTCCTCGCGTGCGTGCTTTACCACCCAGATAATCGTCTGCGCATCTTTTCCGGCGGCGTAAGTGATGAGCTTGCCCAGATGGTCGTGGTTGGTATCCTCCAGCTGGTTTTCGATGATAACCTTCTGCCCTGTTGCAATATCGGTCGCGATAATATCCACGCTGAAATCGCCCACAGCAGATTCTGTTCCGTCGACTGCAATTTCCATGCCGATTTCGTTTGCCAAAATCGCGATGTTCTCATCCTTCGCCAGCCACGGCGTAAAATCCAGTGCTTCATGCGGCCAAACCTTCCGCAAATCCTGCACTTCGGTCAGAACTTCAAGCTGCTCCATAGGGCATACCTCCTTTTGTGTGCGGCATATAGCGGGCGCTTATCTTATGATAGCAGATAGGCAGGGAAACGTCAATCGCAAGTATGTTTTTTTCGCAGCAAAACAGCCGGGGACTGCCTTACCAGCAATCCCCGGCTTTCGTAATTCCTATGAATTTTTACTTAACTTCCAGCAGGTTCTTGCATTCCGCGAACGCGCGGCGGCCAATGATTTCAATCGTCGCGGGCAGGGTTACGCTCTTGAGCTTCGTGTTGCCCTCAAACGCCTGCGCGCCGATTTCCACCACCGGCAGACCCGCCACCGTGTTCGGAACGGTCAGCGTCGATGCCGTGCCGTTGTACTTGACGACCACAATGCCCGTCGAGTCGTCACGAACCGCGAACACGAAGTCGCCTGTCACCGTGAATGCCTTGTTGACAGATTCCAACTCCGTATTGCCGGACAGCGCCTTAATCGTGATGGTGTAGTCGCCCGGCTGCAGCAGCTTCAGACCCGGCACCGTGTAGTTCAGCGCCGCCGTTTCGCCCAGCAGCGCAGCCGTGCCATCGGGCGTGGTCAGCAGCAGCTGATACTTCGTTGCGCCGCCAGCAGCCGTCCACGTCACCGTCAGGTCGTCGCCCTGCTTCGCGGCAGGAACGGTCACGGTCAGCGGATCGTCGGTCACATACAGCGTCAGGGACTGCGCCGGGGAAAGTTCGCCAGCGGTCGTTCCGTAGTAGGGCTTGAACTGAATCGCGCGGACACCGTTGCCGCTGCCCAGCGAAGCGAAGGCGCGCTCGATAACCGTCACATCGCCAGTCGTCGGGTAGCTGGTATTTGCCTTGCCGTCCACATACAGGACGACCTTCGTCGCGTTCTTGGTGTTGACCGTGAACGTCACCGGCACATTCAGCTTCACGCGGCTGGGATTCATGGTGAAGTTGACGACTTCCGGCTTGTTGACCACGGTCGTCGTCAGTGTAATCGTGTACGCCTTAAACTTTTCGCCCGCGGTCGTGCCGTTGTAAGGCTGGAACTGAATCGTACGGACGCCGCCATTATTCCCCAGCGACGAGAACGACATTGTGAACTCGTACTTCGACATGCTGGTCGTTACGTCCTCAAAGCGGCGGTTCACCTGCCCGTCGACATACATCAGCAGCTTCGTTGCGTTGTCCAGATAAACAGTGAATTTAATCTGCTCGCCCAGCACCGCGGTCGTCTTGTCAATCTTGACATTCGCAATCACGGGGGCAGCAGACGAACCGCTCATCAGGGAAATGGTCGTTGCGGTGGTCTTGTCGCCGCCGACTGCGCCGTTGTAGGCTTGGAACGCAATGGTACGCTTGCCCCCGTTGTTCCCCAGCGAAGAGAACGCCATGGTGAAGGTGTATTCCGTCATATCAGGGGTGATGTTCTCGAAGCGGCGGTTGACACTGCCGTCGATGTACATCAGCACCTTCGTGGCGTTCTTGATGCGCAGGGTGAAGGTGATATTTTCGCCCAGCGTCGCGTTCGGATTGCTGATTTTCAGCAGCTCAACCCGCGGCTTGTTCGCCACGCTGATGGTAATCGTCTTGGTGTCGGACATAGCGCCGGGCGTGTTGCCATTGTAGGGCTGGAACGCCACCGTGCGCACGCCGCCGTTTGAACCGAGCGTCGAGAAGGACATCTGGAACGTCGTCGCGCCGTCCTTCACGTCGTAGATGTAGCGGTTCAGCTTGCCATCAATGTAGACACGCATCTTCGTTGCGTTCTTGGTGTTGATGGTGAAGGTGATGGTTTCGTTTAAATCAACCGTGGATTTGTTCAAACTCCAGCTGGTCACGGTCGGCTTGTTCGGGCTTTCGTTTGCGACAGTCACAACACGTTCGGAGGTCTTTTCACCCGCCGTCGTGCCGTTATAGGCTTGGAACGCAATGGCGCGCTTGCCCCCATTGCTTCCCAGCGACGAGAAGGACATGGTGAAGGTGTATTCTGTCATGTCGGGGGTGATATCCTCGAAACGGCGGTTGACGCTGCCGTCAATGTACATCAGCACCTTCGTGGCGTTCTTGATGCTCAGGGTGAAGGTGATGTTTTCGCCCAGACCCACGGTCGCCTTGTCGATATTCTTTACCGTCACCTGCGGCTTGACAGACGGCTTCGTCAGCGTAATCGTCTGTACATCAGACTTTTCGCCGGGCGTATTGCCGTTGTAGGCTTGGAACGCGATGGTGCGCTTGCCCCCCTTGCTCCCCATCGAGGAGAAGGACATGGTAAGCGTCGATGTGTCAGTGGGCACGTCGTAGATGTAGCGGTTGACGCTGCCGTCAATGTACATCAAAATCTTGGTGGCGTTTTTCGTGTGGATGGTGAAGGTGATATTCTCGCCCAGCTCCGCCGTCGCCTTGTCCATTTCGAACGTCGGTTTGCCCGGAATAATCACATCCGCGCGGTCGATGTTTTCGAGGTCATCCGGCACGTCCGTAGGCGCGGGGGTTGACGCGGGTTCTTCGGTCGGCACGACAACAGGTTCTTCGGTCGGCACGACAGCGGGCTCTTCGGTCGGCACGACAGCGGGTTCCTCGGTCGGCTCAACAACGGGTTCTTCGGTCGGCACGACAGCGGGTTCCTCGGTCGGCACGACAACAGGTTCCTCGGTCGGCACGACAACAGGTTCCTCGGTCGGCTCAACAACGGGTTCTTCGGTCGGCACGACAGCGGGCTCTTCGGTCGGCTCAACAACGGGTTCCTCGGTCGGCTCAACTACAGGCTCTTCCGTCGGCACGGGCGTGGGTGCAGGGGTCGGCACGGGTTCTTCCGTCGCAGCCGCAAGCACCAGCAGGGCACTGGGCATTTCCACGCCGCTCGCGAAAACACCGGTGTGACGTTGATTCTCAATGCCCTCTTCCGGCACAGGATGCACTGCATCCGCCGCCAGATAGCCATATGCAACGCCAGCCGTCTTGTCATACACGCAGACGGAAATCCGTTCATTCAGCTGACCCTTCTGCGGACGATGCGTCACATACACTACGCCAGTTACCCGGCCAACCAGCTCATCGCCCGTCGGATTCAGGTACAGCTGTGCGCTGCTGAACGTCGCGGCAAAGCCGGAGTCAAAGAACTCGTTATCCAGCACGGAGCGGCTGTAATCTACGGCTGCTTCGTCCACGATTTCGGGCGCTTCCGTTGTTTCGGGGATTTCCGTTGCTTCGGGAACATCCGTCGTTTCGGGGATTTCCGTTGTTTCAGGAACATCCGTCGCTTCGGGGATTTCCGTTGCTTCGGGAACATCCGTCGCTTCGGGCGCTTCCGTTGCTTCGGGAACATCCGTCACTTCGGGCGCTTCCGTTGCTTCAGGAACATCCGTCGCTTCGGGGATTTCCGTTGCTTCAGGAACATCCGTCGCTTCCGGTGCTTCCGTCGGCACGACCTCAACCGTTTCCGCCGGCGGAGTTTCCGGCTCTTCTGCAGCCGCCGTCAGCACTGTTCCCATACTGCCCGTCACCATGAATACAGCCAGCAGGAAAGACAATGCCTTTCGCATCCACTTTTTGTCCTTCATCGTCCTCACTCCTTGTTCTGTGCAATCTTCCGGCACGACGTATGGTTGTGCCAATGGCAAGCGATTGCTGTTTTCCATCTTTCTTTTCGCGGCGAGCCGCAGTGCTCCCGGTGGATATAGCAATCTCTTTCCCAATTCCAGCTATATTGTAACAAATTACAAGTCGGCTGTCAATACTTACCGCGCAGAAAGCCGCATTTTATACGAAAATCAAGGCACTTTCTCTGCATCTGTCTCGCGGAACTGATTTTTCCATTGCCGAATTGCCGTGGTCGGCAAATCAATTTGCGTCTCCCATGCGGAACAGATTCGCTCCTCCAGCACATCCAAATTCCCGCCGCGGGGCAGGACGGGCAGATTCGTGTCCTTCGCGATTTCGCTTGCGCGGTTGTCTACCGCCAGAATCAGGCTTCGGCAGCCCATGTTCATTGCGTGGATGCCGCCGTGCAGCCTCGTGCCAACGTAGTCAATCCCGCCTGATGCCAAAAGCGCTGTGTAATCTCGCAGATTCGGCTGAATCAGGTGCAAATTCTGCGTCACGCGCGCATCCATTTGGCGCAGGCAGGCGTAGTCCTCGACTGCTTGCAGCCACACATACACCTCGCGATAGTGCTTTTGCAGCATGGTCAGCATCTGCGCATCCTGCTCCGTGCTGCTGCGGTAGTCTGTCAGCGTTGTCACGACGCGCTCCGCCTTGTGCGTCGGAATCTGCGCGCATTTGTCGTCTGTCAGCCCCCACATTGTCGGACACGCCGTATTCAGCACATTCGTGATGCCCAGCTTCAGCAGGCGCTGGCGCGTGTATTCGTCGCGCACCGCGTGCAGGTACTGCCCATCCAGCAGCGTTTTTAGAATCCGCTTCGTGTATCCTGTCGGCTTGTCCTGGTATTGATACCACCCCGCGCCCAGCAAAATGACATGCGTGCGCTGAAATTTCTCACGAATCAGGCGGAAATTCAGCAGCTCCCGCTTGTGCAAATCGCCGCAGCGCATCATCACCGCGTCCCGCAGGCGGATATTCCACATCCTTTGGCGGCGCATGTCTGAGGAAAGCAGGTTTGTCCCGCAGACAAATGCGAAATCCGCACTGCCGACGTGCTTCATCGACACTTTCGACAGCCTGTCCCGAACCGGCACGGCGACGGACAGCTGCACAGGAAAGCAGTCGTGCAGCACATGCTCGCAGGCGTTGCGGATGATGAAATCTCCCTGATTCGCTGTTGAAATGGTAGGGTCAAAACGCACAATTTTGCGGCAGTGCTGCATTTCCTGATCGATCATGCCTTCTTCCTCCATTTGCGCAAGAAACTCCGCCCTTTTTCAAGCATCCAGCGATATTCTGCCGTCCGCCCCAGCGCCAGCGTGTACAGGAGCGCCGTCACCGCTGCGCAGGTGATGCCCTTGAGGATAATCCACATCAGCGTATGCCCCATCTGCGCGCACAGCAGCAGCGACAGCGCCATCACCGCGCCGTTGAGCAGCAGCAAGCCGCCCTGCGCCTTGAAATACGCGGCAGCGCTGCGCCCGAAGGTGCGATGGAACAGCACTTTCGGCTCATACCAGAAGATGGTGCAGAGCCGCGCCAGCCCTGTTGCGCCGATGATGCCCGCCACGCCGAAGAAGTGCCCCAGTAGGATGGACAGCAGGATGTTGACCAGCGCCGTCATAAACATAACATACTTCATTTGCCGAAAAAGCCCCAGCGTTTCGCGGTACATCCACACAGGCGCGACGATGGTGCTCAGGTAGAACGTGAACAGCACCGCTGCTACCGTCCCTGTGTCCATCAGGTATTCTTTGCCCACCCAGATGGGGATGAAATCCTGCACAATCGCGCCGTACGCGGCGACGCAGAAGCCTGTAATCGCCCCGAAGAGGACAATCAGGTTGCGGAACATGGCGTATGACTTTTCCGAATTCTTCTCGGCATTCAGATTTCCCAAGCTGGCGGAAATGCCGGTAATCACGATGGAAACGAACGTCGTCACATACGTCGTCAGCGACGCGTAGTTGGAGTAGTAGCCGACGAACACCGTGCCCAGCATGACGGAAATCAGGATGTTGTCCGTGTTGTTGATGAGTATTGTCGCCAGCTTGTAGAGGAACATGGAGCGGATGTTGTCGTTCAGCTCCTGCTTGCGGTGCATCAGCGCACATTTCTGCTTTTTTCGCAGGAAGGGGTACATCTTGTCCGCTAAATGGCTCAGCACCGCGTTCTGCAGGAGGGTGCAGGCAATCTGAATCAGCAGATAGCCAAGATAGCTGCCCCAAATCAGCAGGCACGCCATCTGCGCCGCATACTGCAACATCAGCGCCGCGGCGGAAACCATGTTTTGCAAATATGCCTTCTGGTCAGCCTGAATCAGCGTTGTTTTGTAGATGACCAGATAGGATGCCACGGAGTTCGTCAGGTACAGTACATAGTAGACGATCAGCTGCGCCATCGGCAGCTCACTGCTGATGATGAGCGGCAGGAAGGGGATTACCGCCGCGCCCAGCAGCGCTACCGCCAGCGCAATCAGGCGGTAAATGCGACGATAATAGCCCAGCAGGTGCTGGATTTCGCCCGTGTCGCCCCGGTGCAGCGGTGCGTACAAGCTGTACACCAGCACGTTGCCCACGCCCAGCTCCGCCAGTGACAGCATGGCCAGAATGTTGCTGTACAGCCCGTTGACACCTGTGTAATCCGCACCCAGCCGGCGCACAAACACCGTTCGCACGGCAAAAGCCAGCAGCAGCGTGACCACCTGCCGCACTGCGCCCACGCCGATGTTGCGCGCTGTGTTTTCGCTCCTTGATGCTGTGTTCATGATTCCTCTCCGCCCGTTTCGCCTGTCTGCTCCTGCGTCGCGTCCTCCGGCTGCGTGTTAAACGTCAGGCGCAGTTTTTCCGGCGGCACAGTGCAGCGCCTCCTGCGTTTCCTCTGCCTGCGCGCATTTGCCGGCAGATCAGGCGCTTCCTCCGCGTCCGGCTGCCACTTGCCCAGCAGCCCCAAAAACAGTATGTTCAGGAAAACGCCCTCTGTGTTGATGCACAGGAAATACAGCAGGAAAACGCCCAGCACATACAGCAGCCGCTCCTTGGCAAATTTGGTGCGGATACCGAGGTACATCAGCCATAGCCAAACTGCCGGGAGAATCAGGCCTGTATCCATGACGAAGGCGGCAAAGCCGTTGGAAATGTTCTGCACCCTGTGTTTCAGCAGGATTTCCGCCTTTCGCTCCGAGAAAACGCCCTGTCCCGCAATGGGGGATTCCAGCCCGATTTCAAAGCCGCTGAAGGTGTCGTTCCACCGCGTGTAGAACGAACCGCCGGAATTTCGCCCGATAATCTTGCTTTCCACCACGCCCGTGACAGACTCGATGACAAACAGCAGTACCAGCCCAACGAACGCCGCCATCTTGATGCTGCGCGCCATTTTCCTGCCCTTTTTGCGGAATGCCACCGTCAGCAGCACAACGCCCAGACAAATGAAGCCTGTTGTGGACAGCGTGCTGAGGATGGTGACGATCAGCAGCGCAATTGCCCAGCAGTATTTCTTCTTGCTCATGCCCATGCGCGTTTCGTCGCTCATCAGGAACAGCAGCGCGAAGTTCAGGAAAATCTGGTGGCTGCCCGGTTCGTTGAACATGCCCGCGTTGCGGTGGAAAACCGGGATGTTCAGCCAGCCTAAGGTGAAATAAGGCGTCAAGTAAAATCCGTTGACGCTGGAAACTTCGTAGTGCAGCAGCGGCAGCGGCAGCGAAAGCCACTCGGCGGGGGACGGGCCAGCGACAGCAAATCGCCGATGACGAAGGAAATCAGGCTGATGGCCGCCTCTGCCAGCATGACTTTGGTATACAGCCGCATATACGTCTGATACCCGATGCAGCTTTGCAGCACCAGCACATAGCCGATGTTGCACAGCCAAATGACAATATCGTTGATGTGGATGCCGTTCTGCGGGTTGACAAAGCTCGTCAGCAGCAGCGCCGCCGTCAGCAGCAGCGTCAGGCGTATGTTCTGGGCGCTGATTTTCGGATGATGCGCCCGCGTCAGCAGCAGAATCGACGCAATCAGCATGGCTGCCATCAGCGGCATCCGCAGCACCTGAAAATACAGCGAGCCCATGCCCAGCACGCCAATCAGCACGCAGAGTGCATCCACATGGTTCTTTGTGATTCGGATTTTCATCGTGCAATCTCCGTATAAATCTGATGCAGTATCTCCAGATTCTTCTGCGCATCATGCGTTTTTCCGGCATGTTCTCGCCCGGCGCGCGCCATCTGCGCCGCTTTTTCCGGATGCGCGAACATCTCGCAGATATCATATGCCAGCAAATGCGGGTCGTCTGCCGGATAAATCAGCCCTTCCACGCCGTGCGTCATCAGACAGCGCACGCCGCCGACATCCGACGCAATGCACGGTACGCCAAGCAGCATCGCCTCGCCCAGCGAATTGGGGGAGTTTTCAATGCTCGACGGCAGCACAAACACCTGACTTTTTAGATACCGCTCCTTCATTTGCTGTGCATTCAGGCTTCCGGTAAAAACAACATGGTCGTAGAGGTCGTTTTCGCGCAGCAGACGGTGGATGTACCGTTCATAGGCATTGCGCGCAAGCGGCGGAATGCGTCCATAGTCCTTGCGCCCTACATAGAGCTTGACATCGGGATGGCGCTTGCGGACAATCGCCAGCGCCTGCAATAGCAGATGCAGCCCCTTGAGTGGCACATGCGCCTGACTGCAGAAGAGACTGTGCGGCTCGCAGTTGTCCAGCGACCATTCGCCGGTGTAGAACTCGTCCCGCAGCGTTTCGTTGTTGAAATGATAGGCCGACTGCGGGGCAAGCTCCGCCATGCAGGCAGCATCCCAGTCGGTGCGCCCGATGACGTGCCGCACCCTGCGCAGGGCTTCCTGCTCATACTGCCCGACGCGGCGGTAGATTGCTTCCTGCCGGACGATATTGCCCTTCACCAAGTCCTTCAGCGTGTGCCCGTGGCAGACGTGTTCCGGCAGATAAGCGCGATAATGCTCCGCGTATATGGACAGAAGCCCCTGAATGGAAATTACAATCCGCTCGCGCATCCCCAGGTGTTCTGCCGCGTCAACCATGGCCAGCGTGTGCTGATTTTCCGTGCCCCAGAGGTGAATGACATTCGGCTGCTCTTTGCGCAGAATATCCTCCAGCTGCCGGGTGTAGGCTTCGCCGCACCGCTGCGTAGGGCGTGTGGGGTTGACAAGCCCGTAATAGCGGTAGCCGTCCACTTCGCCCGTCAGCGCTTTCGGCGCGTCAAACACATACGTCAGCGCCACATCCGGCAGCTGCGTCAGCCGCCGCGACAGCCCGACCAGCCAGCCCACGATATACACCGGGGGAAGCGATTCTTTTTCCGCAATGGCAGGGAGGATAATATTCCCCATCCACATGACCTTCACGCTTCAGCCCCTCCTTTCACTTTGCGCTGTGCGGCATGGTTATTCCACCGCGCCCCGCGTCAGAAAATCCCGCAGCTTTTCCCGCTCCTGCGCCTGCGATTGGCAGTAGCGCGCAATGTTGCGCACATAGCGGTCATGCACGGCTTCATCCAGCAGCCTTTCCGGCGCAAAATCCGCCATGCTGGATACCGTTTTGCCCAATTCGTTTGCTTCCACCATTTGCAGCGTCCCACAGCGGCTGCCCACAATCGGCACGCCCCGGAAGAGAATATCGAACACAACGCCGCTGCTGTGTAGGGAGTAATTCTCCGAATAATTTAGGATGCAGTAGCGGCATTGGCGAATCGCCTCGTCATACGCCGCTTCGGACAGGTATTCCAGCCGCAGCTCGATGTTCTTCGCCCCCGCGCAGACTGCCCGCAGCTCCGCCTCCAGCGGCGCTTCCTGCACCCGACCCGCAATCAGCAGCCGATACGGCGTGTTCCGCAGCTGTTTTGCCGCCTCAACGACGCCCTTGTCCGACGTAATCAGCCCGACCATGCCGAAATCATAGCGCTTCTGCGCATACGGCACAGGCGGCTGCATCGTTCCTGTGCTGATATAATCGGATACGACGCACATTGGCCGCCCATACGCCGCGCCAATGGCTGCATTGGGGCAGATAACGCCGCTGATTTTCCGCCTGCACAGCGCATATAAGCCACGTTTCAAGGCTGAATTGACGCCGTCGGTGCTGTACTGGATGGTGTAGACCCGCGTTTCTTTCTTCTTGAACAGTGCAAGTCCCAGATACGCTGTTGCGACGGCGCTGCACTGGAGGACAATCACGTCATCCTGCGCTTCCCGCAGCAGCGCGCGCACGTTCTGGAACACGGCGCGTTTGTTGCGCACCGCCGAACTGCCCACGATGTAATCATGCGGCAGACGAATCAACTTGTTCCCGAAGCGGTCGCCGTACACCGGCCCGCCCGCAATGCGCACATCCATCTCCGCGCCGAACAGGTCAAGATAATTCTGCGCGACGGTGAAATAATGCCCAGCGGCAATGCCGTCTGTGCTGGTGCTCCGTACATCTGCCACAATCAGCCGCATGATGGTTCGTTCCTTTCGCCGCTTTTCTGCATCGCCTTGCTGTAAATCGCCATCAGCTGACGATAATTTGCTTCCGCCGTGAAATTCTCCTGATACGTTTTCAGCGCGCCTTCGCTGACGGATTCCGCGTGCTGCAGCCGGTTGAGCGTCTGCGCCAGCTGCTCCGCCGAGTCCGCCGGAAACTTGAAGCCCGTCACGCCGTCCGAAATCAGGGAACCCGCGTTGCCTAAATCCGAGCAAATCACCGGCGTGGCGGCGCTGAAGGCTTCCACAATTGTCATCGGGAAGCCTTCGTACCACTGTGTCGGCAGAATCAGCGCCTTGGACTGCCCCATCAGCGCCCGTGCCGCCGAATTTGGCACAAAGCCGCGCAGTTCTACCTGCTTCAGTTTTTCCCGCGTCAGATATTCGCGGCACCATGTTTCCTCCGGCCCTGTACCGCAGATGATTAGCTTCATGCCCCCGCCTGAACGCTCGTAGCGCGCCCACGCTTCCAGCAGCAGCCGAATGCCCTTGAGCGCATCCAGCCGACCGATGTACACCACCTGATTTTCGCGCGCCGCGTATGGCACAATCGTCTCCGACGGTTCCACAAAGTTCGGCTTTGCGGACACGTTTTCCGGCGGAATCTGCTTAAGCGTCAGCAGCTTCTGCCGGTTGAAGTCCGTCAGGGTGATGTAATGCAGGCGGCTGTACGTTTTGAGGGCGCGGTGCAAACGTGTGCTGAGCACGCAGAGCACCGTCTGCAGGCGGCTGCCGCGGTAGCAGCGGTGCTTCACCGCGCAGTGCAGCCCCTTTTTCGTGCAGTCCTCGCAGATGTGGCCGTCGCGGTAGAAAAGCGCGTTCGGGCAGAGCAGGCGGAAGTTGTGCACCGTCTGCACCACGGGAACGCCCTCGCGGAATGCCGCGTAATACACTGCCGGGCCAATCAGCGGCAGCGTGTTGTGCACATGCACCAGCGAAATCCGGTTTTCGCGGATGCTCCGCCGAACCTCGCGGTATGTACGGATGCTGAAAAACATCCCCAGCGCACTGCGGATTTTCTCCAGCGCTCCCATGCGCGAAATCTCCTCGTTCCGCCGCGCATACAGCGCCGCAGCGTGACCGTGCGTTTCCAGCAGGTGCTTCTCGTTCGCCACAACGACATCCTCGCCGCCGGGAATCTGATAATAGTCGTGTACCAGCAGTACAGCGGGCTGTTTTGTCGTTTGCTGCATTTACTTTCTCCTGATGGTCGCGTTCCAGATGAATTTCAGATTCGTGCTCCAGTAGCGCTGGAATAGCCGCTTCGGGTCTTGCATCAGGCGATAGAGCCATTCCAGGCTGTGCTTCTGCATCCATAACGGGGCGCGCCTCACGTTGCCCGAAAAGAAATCAAAGCCCGCGCCGACGCCAATCATCAGCCCATGCACACGCCCTTGGTGTGCCGCCATCCAGCGCTCCTGCTTCGGCGCTCCCAGCCCGACCCACACAAAATCCGGCTGCGCCTGATTGATGCGCGCCACGGCAAGCGCATCTTCCTCCGGTGTCAGTTCGCGGAAAGGCGGCGCGTCTGTGCCCGCAATTACCAGTCCCGGATACTCCTGCTGCAGGCGCGCAATCATTTTCTCCTGCACTTCCTGCGTGCTGCCGTAGAAATAATGCCGCCAGCCGTGTGCCGTGGACTGCCGAAAGACCTCCATCATCAGGTCAGGCCCGGTTGTCCGCTGAATCTGCGGATACCCGCGCCGCCGCGCCTCCTGCGCCAGCGGATTGCCATCCGGAATCGCCATCAAACCGCCGTTCTGCACGGCACGGTAGTCCGCATCCTCGTAACTGACGACGGTTGTATGTACATTCGATACGCAGATGTAATCTCCCTGCAATTGATGAATATTCTGCGCCAAATATTTCAGCAGCCAATTCATGTTGATGACTGCAATATTGACCCCTAAAATCGGACAGACCGGAATTTCACGCTTGTCCACTTTGCGGCAGTACTGCGCTGCTCCTTCGTGCGCCGTGGCAAACACCCCTTTCCCCACTTCCCCAGCAAGAAACCTTGAATCATAAATTACCATTTTCATTATAACGCAAACATCAGTAATTTGCAAGCATTTCCATTTCAGACGATGAAGAAATTTCTTTTTTTTCTGCGGATGAATTGCCGCCCCGTATTCGTTCTTTCATTAGCATACCAATGCGAAAGGAGTATTCTTTATGAAGAACTGTATTTCCCGTTTCTGCCTGCTTGCCTTGCTTCTCCTGATGACCATCGCCCCTGTCCGCGCGGAAATTATCGGGCAGACGACGGAGAACGAGTACATCCACCGCCTGATTGCGGACAACGGGCAGGAACTCTGCTTCGTGTCCGGCGAGAAAGACCCGTACCTTTCCTATGCGGATGTCAACTTCGACGGCATCAACGATGTGGTGATACTGACACAGCGCGGCGCGAGCAATTTCGTCTACCAGTTTTTCATTTTTGATGGCGAACAGTATGTTCTCTGTCCGCTGACGTTCACAAATTACGACCTTGATGCGGAACACAAGATTGTAAGGAGTTCTGTGAACGGCGGCTTGGCGGGCGGCATTCACAGAGAAACGCTGTACCGTTTTGATGGGACGGAGGCGGTACTGCTGCGCTGGGCGGTTGGCGAGGAGAAAGAGGACTGGACGTTCGACGCGGATGGTTATACCGTCCGGCACTACAATGATGTGCTGACCCTGCAGGTCTGGGAATATGATCCGGAGATGGACGGCATCCTGATTTTTGAGCAGGATGTATCTACTGAAGATGAAAATGCGCTGAGGGAAGCGTTTCAAGCGGAAAATGATGCGCTCTGGTCGGGCATCCGCTAAGGCACCACCTCATTTGTGCGGTGTTACCTTAAAAAAGTTAGTCACATCGAACGAAACCGCTTGACAATCCGCCGCACTGGTGCTATCATTCAGATACCCCGATGGGGTATATTGCATTCATCGAAAGGATGAGGGCTGATGACAAAAACGACGCTGAAAATTGATGGCATGATGTGCGGCATGTGCGAGAGCCATGTCAATGACGCAATCCGCAAGGCTTTCCCGGCGGTCAAGAAGGTGACTTCCTCCCATGGCAAGGGTGAAACGGTGGTCATTTCCGAAGATCCGCTGGACGAAGCGCAGGTGAAAGCTGCGATTGCCGCGACGGGCTATGATTTCAAGGGCATGTCAAGCGAGCCGTATCAGAAGAAGCGTTTCCTTTTCTTCTGATGGCTTCTTTCGCACAACAAAAAGCAGGGCTGTCTCCGGCGTGGAGGTAGTCCTGCTTTTTGTTTTCTGTGTTAGTTGATTTTTGTCGTGCAGAGGGCTTCACCTCTGTGGAGGCGACAAGAAGGCATGAAAACAGATGAAGTCTGCGGTCGCCCCCTGCCCCCCTTCGCTATTTCCCCCACTTGATATGCTTCATGTGCTTCATCACCAGCGTGGCGCTCACGCCGGTCAGCGCGCCGAAGAGAATGCCGCTGAGCATCAGGACAGCCATGTAGTACGCCAATTGCGACGTGTGGAGGATAATCATTGCCATCACGATTTGCCCGACGTTGTGCATTACGCCGCCGACAATGCTGACCGTGACCGGGTGCATCCACTTCATGCGCGAAAGGAGACACATGCTTGCCAGCGACAGCACACCGCCTGCCAGTGCGTACGGCAGCGCCGCCACGCCGCCCAAAAACAGCGAGGACAGCACCACTTTCAGCAGCATCAGCACCCACGCCGTCGGCAGGGACAGCATGTAGACCGCGAAAATCAGCACACCGTTGCTTAAACCCAGCTTGATGCCCGGCACGCCCATCAGCGGTGGAAACAGGCTCTCTACCCAGCTCAGCACCAGCATCAGCGTCAGCAGCACACTGCACAGCGCAAGCTGCTTTGTGGTGATTCGCTGCTTATTCATTTGCTGCGTCCTCCTGCACGGTCGTCAGCCAGTCCATCAATTCGTCGCGGCTGTACAGCTGGAGCGTCACCTGATTCGGCAGACAGATAATCCTGTTGCCCAAAATGCGTGTGTCCTTGTTTTCCAGCGTCACTTCACCCTGCTCCACGCAATCCTGATTGTCGCAGTTCGCCTCGTGCATGTCGATGCTTGTCGGGGTGACATGGACGATGTTGATGCAGTCGCCGTGGCGGAAGCGATAATAGCCCTCTTCGGTCAGCGGAATCGGCTGATACGTTTTGTCACCGACGGTGACGACGAGGAATGCTTTCACCTGCGACAGGTCGGGGGTGGCGGTGGCTTCGGGGGCGTCCGTGACTTCCGACGCGGCAGCCGCTTCCGGTGCTGCGGTGATTTCGGGGGTCGCCGCTGCCTCCGGTGTGCTGGTCGCAAGCTCTGTCGGCGCTTCGGTTGGAGCCTCGGTTGGCGCTTCGGTCGGCGCATCTGTTGCGGTCAGGGGCAGCAAAGGCGCATTGGCGTCTACATTCGCGGGTGCGTTCCTCCGCAGCACAACCATCAGTACCGCCACAATCAGCAGCAGCGCTGCCACAATCAGCACATTGCACCACAGGCCATTCCGCTTCGCCTTGGGATTCGTTTCCTTCTTCATACCCGTTCCGCACAATCCTTTCGTTATTGAGTATCCCCATCATACAACGCCGAGTCGGATTCGTCAAGGGGCGCGCGCAGGTGTTACAAACTTGTCACAAAGCGGCGAATCCATCCCGATGTCAGCAGGCACTTTTGCCCGTTTTATTGGAAGCGGAACGCATTAGTCCGCGCCGCCCCATGACAACGAAACCGACAATATCCGCAATCAGCCAGCCCGCCGGAATTGCCAGCCAAATCGCCATCATGCCGAAATGCGGCGCGAAGGCGTAGGACAGCATAACGCGCAGCCCAAGCGAAAGCACCGTCAGGACGATGCTCATGCCCGCCTGCTCCAAACCGCGGAAAATGGCATAAAGCAGGAACAGGAAGCCGATGCCGATGTAGCACAGCCCCTCGGTGCGCAGGTACGTTACGCCGATGGAAAGAGACTCTGCTGATGCATTTTTGAGGAACACAAGCAGCAGCGGCTCGGCGAAAATCGCCACGAGCGTGGAAACAATCAGGCAGAAGCCGCCGGAAAGCAGGAACGCTGTGCGGATGCCGTGACGGAGGCGCTGCGGCTGATTCGCCCCCTGATTCTGGGCGACGAAGGTTGTGAAGCCGTTGCCGAAGTCCTGCGCGGGGCTGTACGCCAGCGAGTCAATCTTCACGCCGGCGGTGAATGCCGCCATCGCTGCCAGACCGAAGCTGTTCACGAGACTCTGCACACACAGGATGCCGAAATTCATGATGGACTGCTGAATGCTGGTCATGGCAGAGACAGAGAAGATGCGCCTAAACAGCGCACGGTCGGGGCGCAGGTCGTGCTGCGAGGGCGTCAGCGCCGGAACGCGGAAGAGCACATAACCTAAGCACAGGAAACCGGACAGTACTTGCGAAATAAGCGTCGCGACGGCAGCGCCCGCCACGCCCCACGGCAGCACCGCCACGAACAGAAAGTCCAGCGCGACGTTCGTCAGCGACGAAATCAGCAGGAAAACCAGCGGCGCGGTTGAATTGCCAACGGCGCGGAGCATACACGCCCCGAAGTTATACAGGAACGTCGGGATGATACCGATGAACACAATCAAGAGGTAGCGGGAGAGAACGCCCTGCGCTTCAGGCGGAATGCGCAGGAGCGCCATCATGACGGGCAGGAGCGCGTAGGACAGGATGGTCAGCAGCGCTGATACGCCCGCAATCAGCACAAACGCATTGCCGACCGCTTTGCGCACGCCGGCATCGTCTTTCTGCCCGAAAAGCTGGCTGACAACCACGCCGCTGCCCATGCACAGCCCGGTGACGATGCTCGTGAGCAGAATCATGACGGAAAACGCGCTGCCGACGGCGGCAAGGGCGATTTCACCGCAGTATCGCCCGACGACGAAGGTGTCCACAAGGTTATAAAGCTGCTGGAGCAGATTGCCCGCCATCAGCGGCAGAGAAAAACGGAGCAGTCCGCGGAAAATCGAACCATGGGTCAAGTCAACATTCATAATAAAGGAATTCTCCTTTCACTGCACAGGATAGTATAGGTGAAAAAACGGGAAACGTCAAGTATGGCGCAAAGGCAGAGAAATCAAGGCAAAGAACGAAAAAAACAAAAAAAAAACAATTTTGCGCGAAAACGATTTCACATCGTCGAATCAAGGGATTGCTGTGAAAGTGGGGAAATTTGCAGGAAGATTGGTCAAAAATTGCAAGCGGCAAGCCCTTGACAACCCTGCGTCAATTCCTCTATAATGAATATCAACGTATCATTTGCATCGTGTCATCTGGTACGAAATGAATTGGAGGGGTTAGACCATGAAGAAGATTCTCTCTCTGGTCCTGTCTGCGTGCATGATGCTGAGTGCGGCTGCGCTGGCAGAAGGCACGTTCACGCCTGCTGATTCCTACGATGTCGGTGAGCGCGTGTACAACGCGGGCACTGTCACGCTGGAAAAGAGCGAGGGGAGCGCGCAGACGGTTTCTACCGATCAGTATGTCGGCGAAGCTGGCAAGGACTACACCGATGAAAAGGTGTACACCTACAACAGCTACACCCCCGGCATTAACTCTTCTCTGAACTGGGACCCGCTCTCCTGGGAAACGAACGAAGACACTGATATTTTGAACAATGTCAGCTCTGGTTTCTACACCTTCGTTCTGAATTCCGAAAAGAATGGCTACTCCGTCATGCCCGAACTGGCTGCTGAAATGCCGGTGGACGTGACTGCTGAGTATGTCGGTCAGTACGGCGTGAAGGAAGGCGAGACCGCCAAGGCTTGGCGTATCGCGCTGAACAAGCTCGCCAAGTGGGAAGATGGCACCCCCATCACCGCTGATGACTATGTGTACTCCATGCAGCAGCTGCTCAACCCGAAGATGCTGAATCGCCGCGCTGACAGCTACTATGCTGGCGAGTTCGTCATCTACAACGCGAAGAACTACCTCTACGCGGGCAAGACGACCTATGACCTGATTGCAGACACTGCCGAGAACCTCATTGCCGCCGGCACCGATGTGTACCTCGACATGAGCGCTTGGGGCATGGTCGGCGCGCTGGACGCGGAGGGCAATCCCGCGCCGCAGTATGTGAACATTGCGGACGACACGATGTACCGCGATGCTTCTGTTGAAGACGAAACCGCTGCCGAAGCGTGGGTCTCCGCGAAGTACCTGTTTGACAACTACTTCGCCGCGGGTCAGCAGTATGAGTCCATGCAGGCTCAGTACCTGTACACCGCCAGCGTTGCGGATGCCGCAACGTGGGACGAAGTTGGCTTCAAGAAGGTTGACGATTACACCGTTGACTTCATCCTGGCCAACCCCGTGAACGAAGCGAACTTCTATGTGCCCTACAACCTGTCTTCCTCCTACCTGGTCTACAAGCCCGTTTACGAAGCCTGCAAGACCTTCTACAAGGACGGCAAGGAAGTTGCCACCGAGGAAGAAGCGGACGAAGTGAAGACCAAGTACGGCCGTTCCGTGGAGAACACGGTTTCCTACGGCCCGTACAAGCTGTCTTCCTTCGAACTGGACAAGGAATACACCCTGACCCGCAATGACAACTGGTATGGCTATCATGACGGCAACCACGTCGGCCAGTATCAGACGGACATCTACAAGGTGACCTGCATTGCCGACCACGCGACTCAGGTGCTGGCGTTCGAAAAGGGCGAGATTGATGACATCGCTCTGCAGGCGGACGACCTGAAGAAGTACGGCAACAGCAAGTACATCAAGTACGGCCCGAACAACGGCTACACCACCAAGCTGACCATGAACACCGACTATGAGAAGCTGCTGTCTCACGGCACCAATAGTCAGGTTCTGGTGATCCCGGAATTCCGTCAGGCGATTTCTTACTCCTATGACCGTAAGGAATTTGCTTCCTCCTTCACCGCGGCTGGCACGGCTGGCTTTGGCCTGATCAACGAACTGTACTGCTATGACCCCTTCACCGGCGCGCTGTATCGTGACAGCGAACCCGCGAAGGCAGTCCTCTGCCGTCTGTTCGACCTGACCTGGGGCGAGGGCGGCGACTACGACACCCTCGACGAAGCGTACGAAGCCATGACCGGCTACGAGGTTGAAAAGGCGCGCGCGCTGATGGCGGTTGCGTATGACAAGGCTGTTGCTGCCGGCATCTACGATGGCACCAGCGACATCAAGATTGACCTGCGCGTGTACCAGAGCGACGCTATCTACGTCAACATGTTCAACTACCTGAACGCCGCGCTGAAGAACGCTTGCGTTGGCACGCCGTTTGAAGGCAAGGTCGAAATGACCATGACCGTGGACACCGACTACTACGAAACCATGCAGTCCGGCAACGCGGACATGATCTTCACCACTTGGGGCGGCGCGACGATGGCTCCCTTCGGCGTGTTCGGCAACTGCTACACCGACGATGCGTACGGCAAGGGCAACCAGAACGAATACGGCTATGACACCACCACCATCGACATTGTTTACAATGTGGAAGGCGTTGGCGAAATCACCGACAACCTGCAGAACTGGGCGAACTGGTGCAACAGCCAGAACGTTCCGTCCATCGAGGAAAAGCTGGGCAAGTTCGCTGATTACACCTACGACACTCGTCTGCAGTTCGCGACCGCTGTCGAAGGCGCGTTCATGAACTGGTATCCCTGCTCCTCCATCTACTACCGCAACAGCGCGAGCATGAACTCCCAGAAGGTGAACACCGTTGTTGATACCTACGTCACGCTGATCGGCTTCGGCGGCATTCAGTACATGACGTACAACTACGATGACGCTGAGTGGGCGGACTACATCGCCAACAACACCCTGGAATACTAATTCAAGGCGCACATTTGCCGTGATTCTCTGAAACTCGGCACGGGCATGGGGGCCTTTTGACCCCCATGCCCGATGTGCGTGTTAAAAAACGGTTGATTTTCGGGCGTTTCTTAAGGGGACGCTATGATTCCAAAGAGAAAAGTACAGAATAGTGATTCCTTAAGAAATGCCCAATAGGGATTCAATTCAGTCAGGCAAGCCCAGTCCGCGGTGATGCGCACCTCCAGCCGCATCCTCCGCGACCCCGTCACGGGTGGGGCGACGCACTCTGACGGCCGGAAGCAGAGGGGCAGCAGGGTTTCCCGCCCCTTCCGCTCAATATGAAAAACGGAGGTAACGTGGAATGTCCAAAAATGGTATGACACGATACATCATCAAGCGTGTCCTGTACATGTTCCTGGTGCTGTTCATCATCATGACCATGTGCTTTATCCTGATTAAGCTGCTGCCGCTGCCCGCCGTCCGCGAAATGGGCCGCGACATCAACCTCGTGCTCGCCAAGCGCGAAAAGATGGGCTACAACAAGCCGATCATGGTGCAGTACTTCCTGTACCTGAAGAGCATCCTGACCGAATGGGACTGGGGCGTCGGCGAGCAGATGTATGAAGGCATGGGTGTTTGGGCTGTCATGATGCAGAAGCTGCCCTACACGGTGCTGGTCAACCTGTATTCTATCCTGATTGCGATTCCGCTGGGTCTTGCTTTCGGCATCTATGCGGCGCTGAAGAAGAACAAGTGGCAGGATAACTTCATTTCCACCATGGTCATGGTCTTCATCTCGGTGCCAAGCTATGTGTACGCCTTCCTGGTGCAGTACTTCCTGTGCTTCAAGCTTGGCTGGTTCCCCTTGCAGGCGGCAAGTTTGTCACAGGCAGGCGGGTCACTGTTCAGCTGGACGATGTTCGTATCGCTGATTCCGGCGGTGCTGTCGCTGGGCTTCGGCGTTGTGGCAGGCTTGACGCGCTACACCCGTGCGGAGCTGAGCGAGGTGCTGACCGGTGACTACATGCTGCTGGCGCGCACGAAAGGTCTGACCAAGGCACAGGCAATTTCCCGTCACGCGCTGCGCAACGCAATGGTCGTCATCCTGCCGATGATTATTGGTGAATTCATCGGTATTCTGGGCGGCTCGATGATTATCGAAAACATCTTCGGCATTCCCGGCATCGGCAACCTGTACATCAACTCCATCAATGTCCGCGATTATAATTTCTTCATGGCGCTGAACGTGTTCTATACGGCAATCGGCCTGGTTTCGGGCATTGTCATTGACATCAGCTACGGGTTTATTGACCCGCGCATCAGAATGGGGTCGAAGAAATGATGGAAAAAAATCTGTATCCGGAAATCCCGCAGGAGAAGTTTGCGTTTATTCACAAGGATGAGCGCATCCATGACGAAAAGCTGCAGACCAAGTCCATCAGCTATCTGGGCGACGCGTGGCTGCGCTTCCGCAAGAACAAGTCCTCCGTTGTGGCGTTCTGCTTGATTGTGTTCCTGCTGCTGTTTGCCATCATCACGCCGTTTGTCTCGCCGTACACGGTGCAGTTCCGCGACGGCTACTACAAGTCGGTGCTGCCGAAGAACACGCTGTTTGAAAACGCGGGCTTCTGGGATGGCGCGCGCAAGGAAAAGGTCAGCGAAATCGGCTACCATTACTATAACGCCATCGGTCAGGAAACGGGCGTGCCGGTCGTGAAGAAGGAATACGACCACTACACCGATGCCAATGGCGTGAAGTACTACAACCTGCGCGTGGATTCCTACGCGCTGGTCGGCTTTGCGTATGTCAACCTGAGCGAAACGGAATACAACAACCTGATGGCGTATCAGAACGAGAAGGACATTCAGGTCATCTACCCGCTGCAGAAGACCCACAATTCGCAGTACATGATGGGCAACGGCGGCGCGAACTTCTGGTACCAGCTCAAGGACGAGAGCGTGAACACCAACGGTGATCCGGCGCTGGATGAAAACGGCAGCCTGATTCCGAACTACCTCACGTCCGACAACCCGAACAAGGCGAACTACAACAGCAAGCGCATTGCCGGCGACGACGGCGCGGATGGGCAGTGGTACACCTACGCCCAGAAGAACCAGACGGGCTACCGCGTGCGTGTGCACTATCTGGAGTACTTCCGCTATGTCAACGGCTATGAACCCACGTTCATTTTCGGCACGAACAACTACGGGCAGGATATTTTCACCTGCTTGGCAGTCGGCGCGCGCCTGAGCTTCCTGCTGTCCATCGTCGTGGCGAGCATCAACTTCATCCTCGGCGTGCTGTACGGCTCCATCGAGGGCTACTACGGCGGCGCGGTTGACATGGTGATGGAGCGTATCTCCGACGTGCTGAACAGCGTGCCGTTCATGGTCGTCGCAACCCTGTTCCAGCTGCACTTGGCGGAAAAGGTGGGCGTGCTGCCATCCCTGCTGTTCGCTTTCGTCTTGACAGGCTGGGTTGGTACGGCGGCGCGTGTGCGTACGCAGTTCTACCGCTTCAAGGGTCAGGAATACGTCCTGGCGGCGCGCACGCTGGGCGCATCCGACGCTCGCTTGATTTTCAAGCACATCTTCCCGAACAGCCTGGGCACCATCGTGACCGGTGCGGTCATGACCATCCCCGGCGTCATTTTCTCCGAATCCATGCTCAGCTACCTGCACATCATCAATCTGGAAACGTCGTCGCTGACCTCCATCGGCACGCTGCTTTCCGGCGGTCAGGCGTACTTGAGCACCTACCCCCACATCATCATGTTCCCGGCAATCTTCATCGCCATTTTGGAAATTGCTTTCAACCTGTTTGGTAATGGCCTGCGCGACGCGCTGAATCCTTCGTTGAGAGGAGCGGACGACTGATATGGCAAAGCTGGAAGTCCGAAACTTGACCATCTCCTTCCGCACAAACAACGGTGCGGTTCGCGCAGTGCGCGATATTTCCTTCAATCTGGAGAAAGGCGAAACGCTCGCCATCGCCGGTGAATCCGGTTCCGGCAAGTCCGTCACCACCCGTGCTATCATGGGCATTCTGGCGGGCAACGCCATGGTGGATGCGGGCGAAATCATCTACGACGGCAAGGATTTGCTGAAGATTCCGGAAGAAGAGTTCCACACCCTGCGCGGCCACAAGCTGGCCATGGTGTTCCAAGACCCGCTGAGCGCCCTGAACCCTATCATGCGCATCGGCAAGCAGCTGACGGAAGCCATGCTGCTGAACAACAAGGAACGCCGCCGTGATGGCAAGGAACGCTTCAACAGCCTGCTGGCGCAGCTCGAAAAGACGATGGTGGCGGATGCCGAAGCGCGCGGACAGGGCGCACAGGCACGCGAAGCCATCCACGCCAAAACGAAGCAGTTCGACCACTTTGCTTCCGTCGGGCTGAAGATGGAATATACCTATAAGGAAGCGATGGAATCCATCGTTGAGTGCATGGACGGCATGGACGAAATCGACAATGCCATCCTGACGAGCAAGGACAAGGATGTCCGCGAAATCTGCGGCCGCATCCGCAAGTCCCTGAAGCATATCTTCGACCCGTACACCTTCGATGAGAATGACCCGGAAATCGCGAAGTGGCATACGGCGCTGGAAGGCTTCCAGAAGAACTACACGCGCCGCCGCGAAAGCGAAATGCGCGCGCTGATGGCGGACATGACCGCTAAGCTGGGCGCGATGGTGAATGCGCAGGAGCCGAACTTCTTCTGCATCGGCTATCTGGCGGCGAGTGGCAAAACGCCCGACCCGAAAAAGCAGTCCATCACCGAGCTGAACCAGATGGCGCGCGAAACGCTCGACCGCGAGTTCATGATTGACTTCTTGCAGGACATTGCTCACGCCCTCCAGTACTCCAGCCAGCAGGCGGCGAAATCGCAGCAGGCGGCGGTGGATACGCTCCGCAGCGCCTTGAAGGTCTATCAGCAAAAGCCGCTGAACGAGGGCGAATGCAAGGAAGCACTGCACAAATCGGCTGCGGCGGTTGAAGCAGCCATCGACAAGCTGCAGCTGGATAAGGACAATCAGGCGTACGTCTACCGTTCGGGTGCACAGTCTTACATCGACCGCTATGCCCGCTCCAAGACGCACAATCCGAAGGAAGAAAAGCGCTACGCCCGCGAGCAGAAGAAGTTTGAGGCGCAGAAGGCGAAGGGCAAGAATCCGCCGTCCGTCATCCCGAAAAACCTGATTGACGCGGATATGGCGCAGCACAACCTCTGCGAAATGACCCAGAGCCTGCTGAAGCACTTTGAGGAACTCATCGCGGCGAGCGAAACGAAGGACTTTGACGTGCTGGCGGTGGAAATGGTGGACTACATGAAGGCGCGCGCGCAGGATTATGCCTTCAAGCTCACCAAGGGCATGGCACGCCACCGCGCCATCGAATTGATGAAGGAAGTCGGCATTCCGGAGCCGCACAAGCGCTTCTATCAGTATCCCTTTGAGTTCTCCGGCGGTATGCGTCAGCGCATTGTTATCGCTATTGCGCTGTCCGCGAACCCGGATATCCTCATCTGCGATGAACCGACAACCGCATTGGACGTGACCATTCAGGCGCAGATTCTGGAACTGATTAACCGCCTGAAGAAGGAACGCCGCCTGTCGGTCATCTTCATCACGCACGACCTTGGCGTTGTGGCGAACATGGCGGACCGCATTGCCATCATGTACGCCGGCAAGATTGTCGAGTACGGCACGGCGGATGATGTGTTCTACGACCCGCGCCACCCGTACACATGGGCGCTGCTGTCCTCCATGCCGGACTTGGAGACGCGCGAGAAGCTGGAAGCTATCCCCGGTACGCCGCCGGATATGATTCTGCCGCCGAAGGGCGATGCTTTCGCCGCGCGCAACAAGTACGCAATGGAAATCGACTTTGAGGAACAGCCGCCGATGTTCCATGTCAGTGAGACGCATATGGCGGCGACGTGGCTGCTGCATCCGAACGCGCCGAAGGTAAATCCGCCGGCGATTGTGGTGGAACGCATTGAACGCATGAAGAAGGAGCAGGCCGAACGAGAGGCAGCAGAAGCCTTGCAGAACGCGAAGAAAGGAGCCGCCGAAGCATGAAAATCGCAAAGGGAATCGCCTCGGTGCTGAAAACGATTGGGCTGGTGGTTATGGCCATCGCTATCGTAATGAGCATCTATGTTGTGGCGAATGACGGTGCGGGATGGTCTACGCTATCGGGGGCGCTGCGCTCTTATCAGCAGAACGCTTCCGTGGTTACGCGCGCTTGGTTCGACAAGCAGTATTTCTCCGCCATGATTGATGCCGCGTCCACCAAGACGCTGGGCGGGGACGTGCGCCAGAATCGCGCGCTGACGTTCTATACGACGTGGGTGAATGAACTGGCAGCGGGGCAGGACGCGCTGTCCAAGCAGAAGCTGGATGCTTTCTGCGCTGATTTCGATCAGAATTTCGACGTGGATGCGTATCTGACGCTCTATGAGCAGCAGGAAAGCGGCAGCGACAGCCGCCTGCTGGCGGAATCGTTTGACTACCTCAACGAAGTCATGACACCGGCGGCGCCCAAGGGCAAGCCGATTAAGATTGCCACCGCCAATACCGAGCCGGATGTGGCAGCGTTCTACGAAACGTTTGCGCAGGAGCACGGCGAAGAAGCTGGCAGCTATCTGGAATTCGTGGAAACGCTGACGACGATGGTTCGTGCGTCGGTGGATGCGGGCAACAAGCCGGCTTCCATGAAGAAATATCTGAATGCACTGAGCTTTGAGGACTACGCCGCTGCACTGGCGGAGCAGCGCACGCTGGAGCGCGTCGACACGGAGGATATCCGCGACGAGTTTGCCGCGCTGGTGGAGCAGAAGAAGCAGGGTGAAGCGATTGACTTGAAAGCGTTCGTGCAGAGCAAGTACGAGGCGCTTCAGGCACGCTATCCGAGCGAAAACCTCGGCACGCTGGATGTGTTCGCGACGACGCTGCTGGAGCGGATGCAGAGCGAAGACTTTGACGGCTCGCTCAGCAGCCTGCTGAAGGCGGTTCAGGTGTCCGTGGCGGCAGCGCCGACCTACCAGACGGCGCTGAAGTCTCTGGCAGAAACGACCATCAAGAAGTCTGATGACAGCAACGCCATTTCGCTGGTGATTGCGCTGTGGTGGCTGGCGGCACGCTGGGTGTGGCTGTGGCTGGTTGGCATCGTGCTGCTGGTAATCGCGCGTGTGATGAACGCCATCACGGACAAGGTGACGCTGGCGCGTCTGGAGCACGCGGGCATTGAGGAAGAAAGCGACGTCCTCCTGCGTGTCAATCACCTGAAGCAGTATTTCCGCAGCGGCGACTATATCAACAAGGCCGTTGATGACGTCAGCTTCTACATCAAGAAGGGCGAAGTCTTTGGCCTGGTGGGCGAGTCTGGCTGTGGCAAGACCACGACGGGCCGCACCATCATCAACCTGTACGACCCGACCGAGGGTGACGTGTACTTCCAGGGCCTGCGCATTTCGTCCACGCAGAACGGTCTGCCGGTGCTGATTCGCAGTCTGAAAAACGACTTCGAGGAAAAGCAGCGCCAGATGAAGGCCGCGCTGAAGGAAAAAACGGAGAAGAATCCGGCGCAGGCGGCGGCGCTGAAGGCGGAATACGACCAGAAGATTAAGGAAATGCGCAAGGAACTGAAGGAGAAAATCCGTCAGGCCCGCACGAACGCATTGGAATCTTCTGTGGAAAAGAGCAAGTGCGTCGAGAAGTACCGCGAGAAGCGCAAGGCAGAGCTGACCGCGGCGTTTGAGGCAGACAGCAAGACGCTGTCCGGTCAGGCGCTGGAGGAACGGAAGGCGCGCTACGAGCAGGACATGAAGGTTGCCGCGAAGGACAACATCATGACCAAGATGCAGATGATTTTCCAAGACCCGATTGCCTCGATTAACCCGCGCATGACTGTGCGTGAGATTATCGCAGAAGGCCTGAAAATCCGCGGCATCAAGGACGAAAAGTACATCGACGAAAAGGTCTACGAGGTGCTGGATCTGGTTGGTTTGGTGCGCGAGCACGCCGACCGCTATCCGCATGAATTCTCCGGCGGCCAGCGCCAGCGTATCGGCATTGCCCGCGCCATCGTGCTGGAGCCTGACCTCATCATCGCCGACGAACCCATTTCCGCGCTGGACGTGTCGATTCAGGCACAGGTTATCAACCTGCTGAACGACCTGCGCAACAAGATGGGCTTGACCATCATGTTTATTGCGCACAACCTGTCCGTCGTCAAGTACTTCTCCGACCGCATCGGTGTCATGTACTACGGCAAGCTGGTGGAGCTGGCGGATTCCGACGAGCTGTTCGAGCATCCGCTGCATCCGTACACCAAGTCGCTGCTGTCCGCGATTCCGTACCCGGATCCGCATCACGAGAAGCATCGTCAGCGCATTGAGTACAAGCCCCTGAAGGAGCATGACTACTCGGTGAACAAGCCGTCCCTGCGGGAAATCAAACCCGGACACTTCATCAACTGCAACGACGAAGAGTTTGAACGGTATAAGAAGGAGCTTGGGCTTTGAAAAAATCAAAGCGGGCGATGCCCTACTGGATTTGCATCGCTATCGGCGCGCTGATATTTGCTGGCGTTGCGTCGATGCGCAGTATCTGGACGCTGAGCGAGCGGGAGGAAATCCTGAGCGGTTTATGCGACGCGCTTTTTGTGCCGGGCGCGCTGCTGACCTGTGTGGGTCTGCTGACGTTCACGGCGCGCGAAGGTGTGCTGGACATCATTTCCTACGGGTTCCGAAACCTGCTGGTGCTTTTCGCGCCCGGAAAGCATAAGCATCAGCACTACTACGACTACAAGATGGCGAAGGAAGCCAACCGCGGCAAGGGCACGCATGCGCCGCTGCTGGTTGGGCTGGCGTTCATTCTGCTGGCCGGTGTGTGCCTCATCTTCTATTACTACGGCCTTTGATTTGGTACTTGAGAAAGCCGCCTTCGAGAAAACGGAGGCGGTTTTCTCTACCTCCGGTGTTGTTTTCGACGCATAATCATGGTATAATGCAGACAGCGTTTCTGACGCACTAAGATGAAGGGGGATTCTCTTCCATGAACAAGATTCTTTCGACGAAAAACGCACCCGCCGCGATTGGCCCGTATTCGCAGGGCGTTCAGGCGGGCAATACGGTGTATGTGTCCGGACAGCTGTATTTTGTGCCGGAAACGGGCGAGCTGCTGGAAGGCACGATTGGGGAGATGACCGAGCAGTGCATGAAGAACATTGCCGCAATTCTGGCGGAAGCGGACTGCACGTTGGCGGACATCGTGAAAACGACGATTTTCCTGAAGGATTTGAACGACTTTGCCGCGGTGAACGAAGCCTACGGGAAATTCTTCCCGCAGAATCCGCCGGCGCGTGCGTGTGTGCAGGTGGCGAAGCTGCCGCGGGATGCGAAGGTGGAGATTGAGGCGATTGCGGTGAAGGGCTAATCACCGCAGGTGATTGTCCTTTGGGACGGCAGGGCTGTTCTTTTAATAGCGGCTTGCGATTGTCGCAGGGATTTCGCCTCTGCGGAGGCGACAAGGGGGCAATGAAAACAGGTGAAGCCTGCGGTCGCCCCCTTGACCCCTTCGCCGGTCGCCTCCCATGCAGCTTGAATTTTTCCGTTACTTCTTATGGATAACCACGCGAAAACTGCATGAGAGTGTTACCAATCCAATCGCGTGAAAGGGTCAAGGGACGAAGTCCCTTGCAGGGTGCAGGGGCAGCGCCCCTGCCGGAGTCCAGAGGCAGAGCCTTTGGCGTTCCCCCAAAAATAAGGAGAAGATAGATGAGTAAGCATATACTGCTGGTGCATGATCTGGCGGGGTATGGGAAGGTGTCGCTGAGCGCAATGATGCCGGTGCTGTCGCATATGGGACATCACCTGTACACGCTGCCAACGGCGCTGGTGAGCAACACGCTGGATTACGGGAAATTCTACATTCAGGAAACGACGGAATACATGCGCCAGTCGCTGAAAGTCTGGGCGGAACTGGGATTCTCGTTCGATGTGGTGTCCACGGGGATGATTCTGTCAGCAGAACAGGCGGCACTGGTGTCCGATTTCTGTGAGCAGTCCGCGAAGAAAGGCGCGCTGGTCTTTGTTGACCCCATCATGGGCGACGAGGGCAAGCTGTACAACGGCGTAGGGGAGGAAACCATCGCCCACATGCGCAAGATGGTCGCCGTGGCGGACTGCATCGTGCCGAACTACACCGAAGCGGCGTATCTGGCGGATGTGCCCTATCACGAGGACATGACCGAGGAAGAAGCGCGCGCGCTGACGATTCGCCTGCACGAAATGGGCGCGAAATCCGTCGTCGTGACGAGCGCGAAGGTGGACGGCGAGAACTGCGTCGTCGGATATGACGGCACGGAAGGCGAATTCTTCCGCATCCCGTTCGACCTCATTCCAGTGCGCTTCGTCGGCACGGGCGATATTTTCGCCGCAGTGATGCTGGGGCGGCTGGTGGACGGCGTGCCGCTTCAGGAATCGACGCACCGCGCAATGGACGCCGTGCGCACAATGATTGACCGCAACCGCGACAAGGAGGACAAGTACCTCGGCATCCCGATTGAAACGTGCTTGGAGGTGCTGGACGAATGAAGCGCCCGCGCCTGCGCATCACGCTGATTGACCGCAAGGGCAGCTGCCCCTGCCATCATGGGCATAAAATCGGCGATTCGTGGGATTTTGACACCGAGCGCGGTCAGCTCTGCCCGATGGCGATGCATGTTGCGTTCCTGTATGCGGACATCCTCCGCTATGGCGGCAGCATCCCCGGTCAGCCGGACGGCACAGCGGTGTTCTCCTGCCCGGATGCGGACACGCTGAACATCTTCCGCGTGGAGCGGATAGAGGAATAACACCCGGACGCGGGGCATATCCTCCTTACCGAATCGGAAGGAGGGGAATTGCCCTATGACAGGAACACAGACTGTGCGCCGGACGACAACGCGCGCACGCTGCGGCGGCTCGATGCAGCTGCTGCGCGGGCTGGGCGCGGCGATGCTGACGACCATCATCGTCGTGGCGGTTTTTGCGCTGCTGATGCAGTGGGTGAAGCCGACGGAGGACACCGTGCGCATCTTCAACCAGCTGCTGAAGGTCGTTTCCGTCGCTATCGGGACGTACATCGCCGTCGGGCGCGGTCAGGAAGGCGGACTGCTGCGCGGCGCGCTGATTGGGCTGCTGTAAATGGCGC
>ERZ780012.130-NODE-130-length-33441-cov-3.7425_pt1 | contig 33441 bp, 29 predicted proteins | sample MGYA00511869_ERZ780012 | MGnify/ENA primary metagenome ERZ780012 (study PRJEB29588, sample SAMEA2161608) | human gut metagenome | biome: human gut; feature: human-associated habitat; material: faeces | place: Denmark | collected 2008/2010 ... | reverse complement strand
GGAAAAGGCAAAGCAGATCGCGTTAGAGGACGCGGGGCTGGATGAGACAGCGCAAAAAATCGTGTTCACCAGAGAGGAGCTGAGCCGCAATCAGGGCAAGCCCTGCTACCTGCTGGAGTTCTACACCGGGACGAATCAATATTTCTACCAAATCGACGCAAAGAGCGGCAGCATTATTTACGCCGGGAAATTTATCACTCTTTCCGAAGCGAAGAAAATCGCCCTGGATGATGCCGGATGCAAGGATAAAGTCAGCTTTACCGAGGAAACCCTTGTGAGCGGCGGCATCAAAACGCCTTACTACCGGCTTGTCTTTGCCGATGCAAAAACGCAATGGACATATCGCATTGATGCGGTGCTGGGCATCGTTCTGGAGAAAAAGCAGAAAGAGACCGCCACAACGGAAATCGACACTGCAGATTTCATCTCTTTGGAAGAAGCAAAGAAGATCGCCCTGAAGGACGCGGGGCTTGATGAAGCCACGCAAAAGATCGTGTTCACCAGAGAGGAGCTGAACCGCAATCAGGGCAAGCCCTGCTACATCTTAGAGTTCTACACCGCGAAGAAGCAGTATTCTTACAAGGTGGACGCCAAGAACGGCAGCATCATGGAGGCTTACCACTTCATTCTTCTGGCGGACGCGAAGAAAATCGCACTGGACGATGCCGGGGTCAACGGGAAGGTGGTCTTCACGACAGAAGAACTGGTTGCCGGCGGCATCAAAACGCCTTACTACCGGTTCGTCTTTGCCGATACGAAAACACAGTGGACATACCGCATTGATGCGGTGCTGGGCACTGTGTTGGAGAAGCAGCAGAAAGAGATCGTGACAACGGACTTCATCTCTCTGGAGGAGGCGAAGGAGATCGCCCTGAAGGATGCCGGACTTAATGAATCCACACAAAAAATCGTGTTCACCCGAGAGGAGCTGAGCCGCAATCAGGGCAAGCCTTGCTACATTCTGGAGTTCTACACGGACAAGTGTGCGTATTCCTACAAGATCGATGCAGTATCCGGGGAAGTTATCGGGAAGAAAGCCGAGTGGTTTTCCCGTCAAGAGTCCGAGACTGTGCCGGACACGTCTCAAAATTCCGATTCCAAGCAGCGCAGGGGAAACTAATCAAAACATGACTCGTTCAAGCCATAGAAAATGGGGACAGGCTATAAATGCTTGTCCCCATTTTGCTAAAAGCTATGGAATTGTGGGTGCTATCTTTGCTGAATACTTAGGCTCAGTATCGGCAGCCGCTTCCGAAAATCCATCTCTGCTTTTTTATTAGCATTGAGCGTTCAATCCGAGACGCTGGCGGCACGAAGGTTTTAATAGCATTTTATGAACGCTCCCTCGATTAAAAATAGGGTGCCTTTGCAGAACGGGAAACGGACTGGCAAGCAGGGCAAAGCGGTACCCACTTTGCTGCTTGCCAACCTGCGAACCCTGTTGGCTTCACACTTGGCAAGCAAGGTGGCTTGGAGCCACTTTGCGCTTGTTGGGGAAATTTGTCCCCAAGCCCCTTTGAACGATTTTTGCAAAATCGGCTGCGCTCCTGCGGAGCTTTCTTCGCCTGCGGCGCGTCAGAGAATCGCGGTGTTATGTGAATACGTCATTGACATATTCTCTGTTTCCGGGTATACTTGAAACAGAAAAGGAGGTGACGCAGCCTTGAAAATCATCGGTGAACGGCTCAGGAGCTTGCGCGAAAGCGTCAGGCTCTCGCAGGCGAAGCTGGCAAAGGAATTTGACGTTTCCCAATCCGCTCTCGCCCGGTATGAGATCGACGATTCCACGCCCTCCCCGGAGGTTTTTCTGAAATACGCCGACTACTTTGACGTATCGCTGGACTACATTTTCGGCAGGACGGACGACCCCCACGGCATGATCTACAACAACTGCGTGAAGCTCGGTCTGAACAATCCCGAAATGGCGCGGTTCGTGGAAATGTGCTTTGACCCCGGCTCGGCTATGAACGAACGATTGAAAGCGACGCTTGTGCAGATGCTCTCGGAGGTGGATGCGAAATGAAAGCCGTGATTTACGCCCGCTATTCCTCGGACAGCCAGCGAGAAGAATCCATCGAAGGGCAGCTCCGTGAATGTGCCGCCTTTGCCGAGAAAAATGGCATCACGGTATTGCGGCATTACATCGACCGCGCGTATTCTGCAAAGACCGATAACCGCCCGGAGTTCCAGAGCATGATCAAGGACAGCGGCAAGCGGCTGTTTGACATAGTGATCGTCTGGAAGCTGGACAGGTTCGCACGAAACCGCTATGACAGCGCCCGGTACAAGGCCATGCTTAAAAAGAACGGCGTGAAGGTGGTATCCGCCACCGAGATTATTTCAGAGGGCGCGGAGGGCATCATTCTCGAATCCGTCCTTGAGGGCTATGCGGAATACTACTCCGCTGACCTCTCCGAAAAGGTCGTTCGCGGCATGACGGACAACGCCCTCAAGTGCAAATTCAACGGCGGCATGATGCCTATAGGCTATGTGATCGACGCGGAACAGCACTTCCAGATTGACCCGCTGACCGCGCCGTTCGTGCTGGAAGCCTTCAAGCGATATGACGGCGGAGAAACCATTTCCTCCATTATGAATTGGCTGAACGAGCAGGGGCTTACCAACACGCGGGGGCGGAAAATGACCTTCAACAGCGTGGGGCATATACTCCACAACCGGCGCTATATCGGGGAGTTCCGATACCGCGATGTGATCGTGCCGGACGGCATCCCCGCCATCGTACCGCAAGACCTCTTTGACCGGGTGCAGGAGAAGCTGGCGAAGAACAAAAAGGCCCCGGCGCGTCACAAGGCCGAGGACGATTATCTGCTGACCACCAAGCTGTTCTGCGGCTACTGCGGGGCGTATCTCTGCGGCGAGAGCGGCACAAGCCGCACGGGAAAGGTGCATCACTATTACAAGTGCGTTTCCGTCAAAAAGAAGCGCACCGAGTGCCACAAGGAGCCCGTCAGGAAAGAATGGATCGAGGATTTGGTGGTCGGTGAAACCATGAAAATGGTCATGGACGACAAAGCAATCGAGGCCATCGTATCTATGCTCATGGACTTGCAGGACAGGGACAATGTGAACGTGCCGCTGTATGAGCAGCAGCTCCGTGAAGCGGACACAGCCATCAGCAATCTGCTCAACGCCATTCAGCAGGGCATCCTGACGCGCTCCACAAAGGAGCGGCTGGAGGAGCTGGAAAACCGCCGCGACGAGCTTGAAAACAGGCTTGCCTGCGAAAAGCTGGCGAAGCCCAAGGTCAGCGCGGAGTTTATGACCTTCTGGCTCCACCGCTTCCGCAAGCTGGACGTGCGGCAACAGAGCCACCGCAAGATGCTCATCGACACCTTCATCAATGCGATTTTCCTGTACGATGATAAAATGGTGATTACCTTCAACTACAAGGAGGGCACGAAAACCATCACCTTCGCGGAATTGCAGGAAGCTATCAGCAACAAAAACGGTTCGGATTTGGATTGCCTTGTTGCACCATGAATACCGACATTAGTTGGTGCAAGCAAGCTTATCCGAAAGGATAGGCTTGTTTGTTTTCATGCAAAAATGCGTCCTCCATACCTTTTGCCCTTTAGATTTGCAGGAATACACGAGAAGGCTCACAAATAGATTTTTGCTTCGCACACATGATATGCCTTTGCTTGATACGAGCCAAGGTCGTGATTTAACAGGAACCCTAATATCAGACTTGGTTTTGCAGATATTAAGTTACGTTGCTCAAAAAGAAAGAGAGTTCATTCGACAGAGGCAGGCCGAGGGAATCGCTGCAGCGCATGAAAAGGGGGTGGTTTTCGGGCGACCGCCCAAAGCAATTCCAGCAGGATATGAAGACTTGGTTATACGCTGGAAAGCCAATGACCCTTCAGCCCGTCAAGCGGCGGCGATTTTGGGTGTTTCACACGTTACATTTCTCAAATGGGCACGGGATGAAAAAAGTAAAATTAAGTACACCTTATTTGCTGTCAATTCCTTGAAGACATCGTCGATTTGTGATACATTAGAAGCGGCATTTTAGCAACCATCGGCATAAGAAAGTTTCCTTTTTCTTGTGGAAAGCAATGTGTACTTTGGTAACCACAAAAACACGATGGAAAGGAATGATTAAATTTGGATTCTGCAGGATGGGTTATTCTGCTCTTTATTTTTGGGTTCTTTGCCTTTGTTATTTATATTGTGCGAAAAGATAGTAGTACTGAGGACGATCCTCCAATGCCTTCGCCACCATCCCCAGCACAAAAACCTCCAGAACCAACTCCGCCCAAAGAGAAAGAACAGAAGTTTTTTTCAATTTATGAGTATACCCCGGTGCAGACTGTCAAAAGATGCGCCTACTGCGACGGAGAAAATAAGACTGGTACGAAAGTCTGTTGTATATGCGGTAATGATATCGATAGTTGATTGGAGGAAATAATATGTTTTGCAAATGGTGTGGAAATAGCATTCAGTTAACGGATAAAAATTGCCCGACCTGTGGCCGAGAAACTCCACCTATGTCTGATTGCGGCGGAATCTATAATCTGAAACATTCAAACAGTGGTCCTGTAGCACCTACTACAGAGAAAGTAATTGTTAAGGAAGTTCCCCACTGTGCAGCCGTGGAGAAGATGGATATCAAATATGTTAAGGAACGCAAGGCAGCTAAAAAACATCATGCAATCACAATGTCCTGTTTTTTTGTGGTATTGCTTACAATCGTCTGTTCTACACTTTTGCTTCTAAGAGCAAACATGCAATTGGGTGAACTTAAAGAGAAAATTGATAATATCCAAATTGAGATACCTAAAGCGATTGCAAATGCAGCAGCGGAGGGATGATTATGGCAAAACGAGTTTTATCAACAGTCCTTCTAATTGCATATATCCTGTCATTCTCGATAATGCCTGTTCGTGCACTAGAAGCTAACTACCAGACTGCGGAAATTATTGTGGATAGCTTTGGAAATAAGTATACCGAAAAAGTACTGATCAATGATAATCATACACTTTTTGCCCCAATAAGCTGGTTTACAAGATATGGCTTGATGGCATACATGGAAGAATCCAACCGATATGTGTTTTATTATGCTGGTGAGGAAACTGTTAAGCCGTTCACCAAGCGGATCTATATCGATAAGAATGGCCGAGAAGTGAACTGTGGCTGTTATATTACGGAAGCAAAATTTCAATCATATATAACACATAAATTCACTCAGTCTATCGTTAGTGAAGACACATTGTACCTACCGTTGGCAGAAATGCTGCCCCTGTTCAATGCACAAATAGAAATCACAGATGACGGCATTTTACATATTAATGCGAATGCGGTATCAGCGTTCAGCGCATTATATGGCTTGAATCTACAGGAACTGGCATTTGACGCATATCGCGATGTTGTAGGCCATGAGTTTATGACTGCGTTAGGTATGCTCATTGATACAATTCTAGGGTTGCGTATTGATCGCTTGGATGGCCTTTTTAACACAGGAGAATACAACGACTATAGAGAACTATTCAAAGCGTATTTGGTAGATGATGCAGTGTTTCTTTCTGCCTATGATGAAGATCAAACGCCGACAGAGCAGTTTATGGAAACAAAAAGAAATAACCTGAAAGAAATAGATGGGCTTCTGAGCAACGCCAAAATCGGGCCCGACTTTTTGGGGTATATATTGGATTCTGAATTGTATCCAGGGTTCCATGATTTTAAGGATTTCTACTCTGGAATGAGCGATACTGCAGAGGGAATATACAAAATTGCTGACTATAGCAATACCTACATGAATCAAGTGGATGATCACTTGAATATGCTGGAAGCTGTATACAGTGCCGAATTTTTTGGAGAGGCAAATCCTGCATACAAGGCTGCGGTACAGATTACATCTACCTATGGATCAGATAGTGCCAAGCAGCGAAAGGAAATTGTCCACTCCGCGCTGCATGACTTTATCGTTAGCGAGTTCGGTGGGACTGCTGTAAAGGAATTTGGTCTAACACCATACAAAATTGCATTCAAGGCTGTGAAACTGGCCCTTCCGGAAGCCGTGGAAGAAGTAGGGAAAGCCGCACAGTTGGGATACATGGACGATGTGGTGAACCATGCTTGCAGAGTGTTCGATAAGCGTACACAGGACATGCAGTTTGATACAGAATCCTTGGATGAATTAAGATTGACGGTTATGCTGGCACTGGTGGCATCCCGACACGCATACAACACATTCTGGGAAGATCACGAGAAAATTGAAAAGATTAGTGACGTTCTCATGGGCCTTTATCTGGCAGCAGAAAGTGTGGATTGTGAATCTGTAGATTACTATTCTGCCATGCTTTCTGAATTGAACAGAAGGGTATCAATGTTGGATGTGAAGGTTACTGGTACCATTGATGCACCTGATACGAAAGATATTTTCGATGAAACCTATTGGCATATGAGCTTCGGTCAATCCCTTGGCTATAACTATGTTGCTAAATTCAGCGCCGATGGAACCTTTGTTGCACGAGGGATGGGGTCAGGTGCATACGAAGATGGCACCTATACATATACCAACGGGAAACTGGTGATCGTCTTTGATATTGATGGTTTTGGATATCCGTCAACCATTGAATATAGCGGAAATAAAGATGGCTTTACTTCACTTGATAAATACCCAATGCAGGTAGGTGAAGATTTTTATTGGATTTCACCAGATGATGGCATGTCATCGTATTTTAATGAAGGACTTTCGTGCGGGACACAAAATGGATGCATTGTTTCGCTTGATAACGCAAGCGTCACTTCATATTTCTCGGATCAAAATGTAAGTTTTTCACTTGACAGTGGCAAACGGGTTGAATGCTCAATTATTAAGTTGCATCAGTCTGTTCGTAATTGCACATCAATTGCTGTTAATCTTGAGATCACAGAATTACGAGCCGGAAATGTTCAGGGAGAATGGGGTTTCTATGTACGTGATCTAAATGGAACATGGCATTTGGCAGATACGTTTGAGTTGAACGGTAATTCAACCAGAGCGGTGATTGTTTTTGATGAGCCGATGGATTTTGATGCATGGGCATGTCCATGCCATGTGTTGGGTAATTATTGGGACTTCAATTTCTCTGTTTGGCTGGAAGATGCAAATGTTTTTCAGTCTGATGAATAACTGCTTGTAAGATAAGACAATGCTGAAGGAAAGGTGGAAGTAGATGTGGTTTGCCCAAAATGTAAAGCAACAGTTCCTGGCGATAGCGCATTCTGCCAAGTTTGCGGCAGTGATGTGAGAGCCACGGCGACTATCGGTCATGGAACACTGAGGAATGATCCGTTCTCAACTTTAGGAGATTTAGATCAAGACACGAATGCCAATAGTGATTCTTGTAATTGGGATCGCTTCCGCTATTCCAAAAAAAATTTCCGGCGCAATATCATCCCCTTCGTCAAATGAGAGTTGGCCTGATGCTGGCTATTCTTCAAATAACAACAGTCAGAATCAAGAAACAGCAGCACATAATAATCGACTTAGTTCTTCTTGCGACTATGTACTCTGCGCAGGATATGACAAATCTGGAAATGAATATGAGCTCGTTGCAAACCAAACCGAGTCGTCACGTGGTTTTGAAATAACAGTTGGTGTTATAAAAAACAACTCATGGCTGTACCCGCTCTCTTCTGATTTCCCATTTTTAGGAGATGATGGACTGTTTCATGTGTCAGTATCTGTATCATTTATTGGCGATGATGCTGATTCTGGTACATCCCTGCTACATCCTAATAGGGTTATTGACAAGTTGTATTTTATCGATTCTGGAGCTTTCTTGCTGGAATGCTATAGAGAAAGCCAAGAACTGTTTGGCCGTTCAGAATCGTATTATCTTCTGTTCAGCTGCGATACCTTAACTAGCATTAGAATTGATCGTTCTAAAACCAATGTGCTCTTTCGTTATAGTGAGCCGACATTTCTTTCTGGGCAAGTTGAATCTTACGGGAAAATCTATACAGATAATGGAAGAATAATCCTGTATGAAGAGACATCAGGTACATCCTCTGGATGGACAGAAGATCAAGTTTTTAGCTGGGACATTTTAGATACTCGAACACTTATCGCGGCAACAATTGCTTCTAACATAAAGGGCGTGCGCCCAAGAAGTGTTTTAGCAGAAGGGGTGTTCTTCTGCACAGATGGACAGTTTTACAACACAAATGCACAGCCAACAATTGATTTAACAGATTATGGCATTGATATTGGGGACTCTGGAGACATTTTCTTTGATGGCGGAACCTGTACATTCGAAGTTGAAAACAGCCTTGGAACGAGATTTCTAATTACAGTTGACTCTTCTGGCGCGCTTATCAGTGAGCAACCAGCATAATAGCTAAAAGAAAAAACTCATAGAAAAAACAAACATAATTGGGAGGATGTAATAAAATAAAATTGGAAACAACTACAGCTTGAAGTACAACGTGGATATCGCGATGTGTATTGACGCAGCTGTAAAGCTTCAAGCTACCGTCATAAGAGAGAAAGTCGGTACAGACGATAAAACTGAAAAGCCTGTCTTAAATTCGGAAAATACACATAGGGCTAAAGGATTTAAGAAACCAACCGATTTAGACTAAATTATTCAGATGAGGGATAACGATGGGAATTGATCCAATTAGAGCGGATAGCAAGCTGAAAATCATCATCGAATTTTTTGTGCTTCATCTTTACGCCGACGGCACAATGACCGAAAACCGCCGCTTTGATACATCTGCGAGCAAAAATGTCTTGTACACGCATGTCTTTCTCGATTTGTTCAAGCGCAAAATCATTCATATATGCAAACACGCAATTCTTGAATATAGATAGATAACTGAGAAAATAGTCTTGGTCTATTCATCGTCTTTATTCATCGACCTAACCACGACTTCGATGAATACGAGGACTCCAACGTTTCGTGCATATTCTGCTTACAGCTTCTCGACTGTCCGTTCCTTTGAATAGTCCCGTGCAGAAGCAAACGAAAACGCCGATTTCATGCAGCCCTGTGCTATTTGCGCAAGACTACGGGAGAAGGAAATCATCGTGTTCCCCCAATATCGCATTCGTTCTTACTATCAAATGGTTCGGTGCAATGGAGATTTGGCGCAGAGACAGAGTATCCGGATGTATCCTTGCTCGTACCATATAAATCCTTCCTTTCCTCCATAAACAACATTTGTGCAGATCGGGACGCGTATTAAACCGTAGCATGTTTGCTGCAACGAAAACGGATTGCTTGACTGCGCGCACAAAGGGGAGAGCAGCAGTCATGGCGCGCCCAGAAAGACAATGTCATGCCTGGATATTGCCGCGCACCGTGCCTTCATGAGGGGGGGGGAGCGCCTGCGTACTGCGGATCACTCCGTGTGTACCATAAATAACAGACCGTTCATATGAACGGTCCGTTTTGGTAAGCACATGTGTTAATCCTGACTCGACTGTTCACCGATGACAAGGACTTTGAAGAGACGTTCAATCCGCTTTGACGTCAACGATCTCGGTCTCAGCGATCGCCTTATCGATCATGGGCGCAAAGTCTACGAGCGCTTCGCTTTCGCGGAGTTTATCGACCTTGGGCTTCGTGACCGGGTGCTGCGGAACAAATACCGTGCAGCAATCCTCGTAGGGAAGGATGGAGGTTTCAAAGGTCCCGATCGCCTTTGCACGATCGATGATTTCCTCCTTGTCGAATCCGATGAGCGGACGGAACACAGGCATGGTAACGGCGTCGTTCGTCACCGTGAGAGATTCGATGGTCTGGCTTGCGACCTGACCGATGGCTTCGCCGGTGATGAGCGCCTGGGAGCCGTCTGCGATTGCGACGCGTTCCGCGATCTTCATCATCAGTCTGCGCATCAGCACGGTCGTCTCAGAGGACGGGCATTGGTCGTAGATTGCAAGCTGGATCTCCGTGAAGGGAACGAGGTACAGACGTATCGGGCCGGCATACCGGGAAACGATGCGGGCAAGCTCGACAACCTTGTCGCGTGCGCGCTCGCTTGTATACGGATAGCTGTAAAAATGCACCGCGCTGATCGCGACACCGCGTTTTGCGATCATATGACCGGCGACCGGGCTGTCAATGCCGCCGGAGATGAGCAGCATGGCCTTACCGTTCGTGCCGACAGGCATACCGCCCGCACCGGGGATCTCGCGCACATAGACGAACGCGCGTTCCTGGCGTATCTCAACGCCGACATGGATCTCCGGCTTGCGGACATCAACGCGCAGAGTGGGGAACCGCGTCAGCAGCGTATGCCCGAGTTCCTTGCAGATGTCCTCGGAACGCATGGGGAACTGCTTGTCCGCACGCCGGGAGAACACCTTGAAGGTGTGGGACGCGTCAGGATCATCCGCGAGCGTTTCCCGCATGAGCCGGGTCGCGGCTTCCTCGACCGCACTCCAGTCCTTTTCCGTTGCATACGTCGGGCTGATGGAATGAATGCCGAACACGCGCGATAGACGATCTGCCGCTTCCAACAGCTTGTCCTGCGCGATGCCGTAGACAAAGATGCGCCCCTGCTCGTGGACGACTTTGACCGGGGCCGGAGCGCACGGCGAGTGGCGTGCAAGAGCGCGCGCTCAAAGAAGGGGCGGTTGAGCCCCTTCAGATGGATCTCTGCATAGCGAACCAGTAATACTGCTTCCATAGAGTTCTTGTTACCTCCTCTGATAACGGCGCAGGAAGGTCACTTGCTTTGCGAGCGCCTCCGCTGCAATATCCATTTCTTCCAATGTGTTAAAGGGACAGAGCGAAAAGCGGATCGCACCGTCCTGTCGCGCACCGACAACGCCCATCGCGCCGAGCACGCGGTTTTTGCCGCGCTTATGAGCAGGCAGAACCCGTTGAGACATAGATCTCCTGCTGTGCAAGCGCATGCAGCAGGACTTCGCCGCGTACGCCGAGGAACGACATGTTCAGGATGTGGGGCGCGCCGTTTCTCGGCTCCGGACCGTTGACAAAGACGTCCGGGATGCCGGACAGGTTTCGACAGAGCCGCTCCTTGCAGGCATACATGTGTTCGCGCCAAGCATCCCCGTTTTGCTGATAGGCGGCCAGCGCAGCGTCCAATCCCATGATGGCGGGGGTATTCGTCGTGCCGGAACGCCGGTTCTGCTCCTGACCCCCGCCGCTCATGCCGCCCGCAAAGCGCACGCTGTTTTTGACATACAGCGCGCCGATCCCCTTCGGCGCATGGATTTTGTGCCCGCTGACGGAATACAGGTCGCATGACAGCTTTTGAAACGGCAGCTTGCAGAACCCCTGCACGCCGTCCACATGAAAGACCGCATGGGGCGCGCGCTTTCGGATGAGGGCCTGTGCGGCGGAAAGGTCGTTGATCGCGCCTGTTTCGTTGTTGACCTGCATGAGCGAAACGAGTGCCGTATCTTCCGTAAGCGCTTCGGCAAGCGCATCGAGACGGAGGTAGCCGTGCGCATCACCCCCGACGTAGACGACCTCCGTATCCTCTGCATGCTCAAAGGTACGAAACACTTCGTAAACCGAAGGGTGTTCGACGGCGGAGGTGATGATGCGCTTCTTTCCCCGCGTTGCACGCAGAACGCCGAAGATCGCCGTGTTGTTCGATTCCGTTCCGCCGGAGGTATAGATGATCTCGCTGCGGTCCGCGCCGAGCAGCGAGGCGAGCCGCGCGCGGGCGCCCTCGATGCGCTTCTCCATGGCGGCGGCAGGCGCGTAGGCGCTGGCCGGGTTGAAATAGCTTTCACGCATACAGTCCAGAGCGGCATTTGCGGCGCAATCGAGTACGCGCGTCGTTGCACTGTTATCCAAATAGATCATAATCGATCGTTCACTCCCGTTTAATCCGATACCCCATACTATGACGTCAACGCTGGAAATGCGCAATTCTTGCAGTATCGGTATTTATCATATCACAGATTTCCCCCTAGGAAAAGCGATGTTTTCCAGCCGCAGATCGTTTTGCCTTTACAGCGTCAAATCACGAAAGCGCTTTCTTTCGATTTTGTTCACGATTTGTTTGTTTCCTAATCTGTAAGAAAGGTTGTATAATGTAACCGCCAGCATATCTGTGCGGATACGTTGGGTAACAGGAACAATGCCCGGCCGGAAACCGGCGGGATAGCGTAGAATCAAACCGCAAGCTTTAGATTGGAGGAAACAAACATGGTTTGTAAAGAATGCGGAGCTTATAATGCGGAGCATCTGACGCATTGCCGTGTCTGCGCGGCAAAACTCAAAGACGCGGAACCCGCGGCCGAAACCGTTGATGCGGGTCAGGAAGAAGCGTCCGCACGGCCGACGCGCAGATTTGCGCAGGCGCCGAAGTGGCCGACAAACGCCTATACTGTAAAAGAAGCGCCGCAGCAGCCCGTTTCCGATGAAAAGTCTGCCGAGACGGCGAAAGTCGAACCGGCCCAGGATGAGCCGCAGAAATCCGCCGATGCCGCTGCTGAAAAACATGCGGAAAAGCCCGTTGAGAAATCGGCCGCCGTACCCGTGTCGGCAGCTCCCGTTGTGCAGGCGCCGCCGCGCACCGCGTCCGTAAGGGCAGCTGCGCCCATGACGGAGAATAAACAGTTTTGCACCGCTTGCGGCAAACCGTTGATGCCGGACGCCATGTTCTGCGCATACTGCGGCGCAAAAACCGCTGCTGCGGCAGCCGCCGCACCCGCGCCGGCAGCAGCTCCGGCCCCGGCCGCTCCCACCAAGATGAACGCGCGCTCCGCGTATCAAAGGCGCGCCGAATCGTCTGAGCCCGAGGAAGAGGAAACGCGCCCCGCAAAGCGGGTCGCCGCACCGTCAAAGAAGCAGCAGCTAGCCGCTTTCGATGAGGATGACGATTTGGAAGAAAAGAACGATGATTTCTCGGATCTCTATGATGAGGATGAGGATTTTGACGATGAATACTATGATGATGAGTTCGATGAGGACGAGGATGACGATATGCCCAAGCGCAAAGGCAAGGGCGGAACGATCCTGTTTGTCGTGCTGATCGTTGTCCTGCTCGCACTGGTCGGTTTCTTCGGCAAGTATATCATCAACAAGAATTACGGCGGCAGCTTTTCTAATATGATTGCCGCACTGACGGGGAAACAGCAGGAAACGCCCGCAAACGAAGAGAACGACCCGGATGTGAACGTTGTTTCGAACACGACGAGCGACGCACCGAGTGCTACGATCGTTGAGGATACGATCAACGGAACAGAGGTGTTCAACATCACCGTCAACGCTCCGAACGGCACGAAAGTACGGATCGTCGACAAGTCCGGAACGCTGCAAGAGGACAGCACGACGATCGCCGAGGGCAACAGCATCCACATTGCTGTTCCGCGTTCGATCTACACACCGACCGACTATTGCGACAGCACGACCGTGAGCGTTACGCCCGAGGTCGAGGTCACGCTTCCGGACGGTACGACGAAGATGCTGGATGTGCCTTCTGTTACAATGACCGTACCGCAGGTGTCGCTGACGCTGACAGCGCCCGTTGGCGAATCGGTCGAGGCAACGGCGGACGGAAGCCCGATCAAGATCGAGGGAACCGTTACGGATCACACGACGAAAGTGTTTGTGAACGGCACGGAGGTGACCGTCTTTGAAGGCGGCACATTCTCCTATGACTATACGCCGACCGCGGAGGAGAACCAGACCATCGTCGTCGAGGCGAAGAAAGCCGGCTGCATGGGAACATCGCAGACGATCGCCGTCACGCCCTATGTCGTGAAAGCGCTGCCGCTTGCGCTGACCTCGCAAAACGCCGTCATCAAAGCCGCCGACGGGAAGGCCATCGTTGAAGGAACGGCAGTTCCGGGCGCAACCGCTACCGCGACCTGCGAGAATACGAATGTGACCTGCGGCGCAGTCGCCGTGACGGAAACGGGCGGCTTTACCTGTACGATCGAGGTGCCGAAAGAGGGCTATTACGAGGTCAATTTTGCCGCAACCGCAGAGGGGTATGACAATGCGGCCGTGACTTGCACGATCGAGCGCAAGCCGACGACGAAGTCCTCGAGCTATAAGGAAAAAGCGCTGAACCTCAACAAGAACTACGAGAAGGTTGCGGGTGGACAGTCTGACGCAACGACGCTCAAGTTTACCGGAAAAGTGAAGGAGATCATTCCGAATGAGAACGGGCTGGTCATCTTCAAGCTGGAGGACTCCGCCGGAAACGTCGTATATGTGTGCAATCGCAGCGACAAGAATAAGATCGAAAACAACGATCTCAACAAGTCTAAGACGGTTGCAGGATATAACGCGGGTCTGTATCCGGAAACGACCAATCCGTATATCTGGGGCTGGTTCATCTGGAATAACTGACGGGAGAAGCGCTTGAAGATCTGGGCAAAGTGCTTAAGAGAGCAGAAGATACAAAAAGACGTCGTGCAGGAGTTCGCTTCTGCACGACCTTCTGACTTTGCAGGCTGGAGCGTGGTTCTGGATTCGCTTTGCAAGGCGCTGGATCTCAGCCGACCCGTCATGATGAGCAAGCATCTTCGCGAGCTGCGGCAGTTTTCCCGCACGGTGTTTTATGCGGCGGATTTCATGGAGAGCGTCGGGTTTGATCGCTTTGAAATCGAGATTTTCCCAGAGAAAAAGAAGAAGAGCGGATAGGAATCGTTGCTTCGCATAAGTTCGCTCCTTTTGCGACAGAATAGGGAACGGAAGGAGTGATTGTAGTGGATCTTATCGCTTTGATACTCATGGTGATTGGCGCCCTGAACTGGGGACTGATCGGGCTGTTTCAGTTCGACCTCGTTGCAACCATCTTTGGCGGCATGAATGCAGTTCTTTCCAGAATCATTTACAGCCTTGTCGGGCTTGCCGGAATCTGGGGCATCACGATGCTCTTTCGGCGCGGTTCGGAATCGGATCATGCGGGTGCGCAGCCGGAGCGCAGCAGAGACTGACGATAGCGGCATTGAATCGGGATCCCAAAGCGGGCGGAGTAATCCGTCCGTTTTTTTTGTTTATAAAACCGGATAGAATGGAGAAAACAATGGCAGAGTTCTTTATGACCTGTACCGGATGCGGCAATACATGCAGACTGGAAGTATATGGAACGCTGGAATCGCTGACCGTGCTGGGCAACCGCTGCGGCGTAGGCTGCGATGAAGCGAGAAAAGAATTGTCGGCGAGAACACAGCCGGGCTCCGCTGCATCGCGAAACCTGCGCATCGGCGCGATCTATCGCCATTTTAAGGGCGATCGTTATCTTGTCGAGGATGTTGTGACACACAGTGAGTCGGGCGAGCGTCTGGTGCTGTATCGCCAGCTCTACGGTGAATGCCGTCGGTTTGTCCGGCCGCTCGACATGTTTCTTTCCGAAGTGGATCACGCGAAGTACCCGGAAGTACAGCAGACCTACCGCTTTGAAGAGGAGCACATTGCAAGTGTGAACCATAGTAGATAGAGGAGGGGGAAACCCAATGCTGCATTTTGAAGATATTAAGAACAACGAAGAGATCAAGACCTATATTTCCTGTGCGGATGCGTCGCTTATCGCGCTCGGCTATACGGAACACTGCTTTGCACACGTCGGCAGCGTGTCTGAGACGGCGGGGTATATTCTTGAAACACTTGGCTATCCCGCGCGCGAGGTGGAGCTTGCAAAGATCGCCGGATATCTGCACGATATCGGAAATCTTGTGAATCGCGTAGATCACTCGCAGAGCGGCGCGGTCATGGCATTTGCCCTGCTGCGCGATATGGGCGCGGATCCGGACGAGATCGCGACCATCGTTACCGCTATCGGGAACCATGACGAGGGAACGGGAGTTGCGGTGAACCCCGTTGCAGCCGCACTGATCCTTGCGGACAAATCCGACGTTCGCAGGAGCAGAGTCAGAAACAGCGATACTGCACAGTTTGATATTCACGACCGCGTGAACTATTCCGTAAAGAAATCACAGCTCAAGATCAATGAGGACCGGACGCTTATCAAGCTGAAACTGACGGTCGATACAAAATACGGCTCCGTTATGGATTACTTTGAGATATTTCTCGGCCGCATGATCATGTGCAGAAAGGCCGCCGACACGCTCGGCCTCCAGTTCAAGCTGATCATTAACGAGCAGCAGCTGATCTGAGCAGCGATCATGACTTTCTCATGTAGGTGTTTTCGGCGGATGGCATAGGACTGCACACGATCGTCAGTTCCTGTACCGCAGCGAATGCGGCAACGCAGCAAAGCACGATGAGAAGGCAACTGCCCATGCAAGAGTTGAGAATCGGCGCGAACAGATACAGCAACAGGCCGGTCAACCGGTTGGCGTTCGTGTGAAGCGGGAGCGTCAGACGGCGAGATTTTGCGAAGACGATGAAAAGAGTGCAGAGCCTGACGAAGAGAATACCGCAGACAGCGGCTCAGACCCAGAACGGGAAGCGGTATTGCGGCACGATCTTCAGCGCCGATACGCATAGAAACAGGAGATCGGCAGCGCTGTCCAAGATACTGCCCAGCCGACTCGCGACGCCAAGCCGCCGCGCGAGAAAGCCATCCAGCATATCGCTGAGACCGCACGCCGCATAGACGACATAGAAGGCGGGCTGCATCGCGGGAAGCAGTAATAGAAGAATCGAACCCGCTATCCGAAGACAGGAGAGCAGGTTCGGCAAGTTGCGCAGAAATAAGACGCACCCGGAAGATCGTTTCGACGGCTCGAAGAGCACGACAGTCGAAGCGTCGCGGGTGCGTGTTGTTTCGGAGTCGTGGGCTTGCTTCATAAAGTCAATGCTCGCCGTTGCAGATGCGCGCATACAGATCGTCCGGTATCATGGGAACGGCAAGTTTCGCCATTGTCTCATCGGAAATACAGCCTGTCTGCGCATATTCGCGTCCGGCAGTGCGCATGGTTTCCAGAAACGGCTTTGTGACGGCTTCGGGCGCATTGAACATCGGAGCCTCTGAGACCGTAACGATCGTGCTGTCGCTGCCGAACATCAGCCGAAACTGCGCGATCGCCGGTTCAAAGTTGTGCGCAGCGTTCGGGAAGCAGCAGCCGCAGATCATCAGATATCGCAGCTTGGAATAATCGGCCTGTCCAACGTGCTCATAGCGTTCTCCAACCTTCTGCATCGTCATGGAGAAAAGCACCACCGTGCGGTCTATGAGCGCCTTGAAAGGAGCGGGCATTCCATAGCAATAGAGCGGAAAACTGAATAGCAATAGATCGCTTTGCAGGATTTCGCTTAGGATTTGCGGCATGTCGTCCGCATGTATGCAGCGTCCGCCGTTGTGCATGCAGAGAAGCAGACCGTACAGTATTCGATATGCCGGTCGATCGCATGTATCGTCCGAACTGTCTGCGGCTGGATATCGTTCATCCCGGCAAGAAACGCACGGGTCAGGTGCATCGTATCGCTCCGCTCCCGCTTCGGAGATCCGTTGATTACGAGAATTCTCATGCTGAATGTCCTCAATTCTTACTCATAACGTCCGAAAGACGATGCTTCCGCGCCGTTTCAGCCAGCCATAGAGCGGCAGCGTAACCAGCAGCGTGATCGCACAGCATACCCCGAGATACGGCGCAGCGCCAAGACGTGCGCCCACAAAGTAATACACTGCAATGAGAACGATCGAGTAGATCCAGCCCGCAAGCAGAGCGAGCAGAACGCTGACGCTTGATTTGATCGGGTGCAGCTCGCTTGTCCAGTTCAAATTCGGACTTTGCAGTCCGAGGAATAGATCGAGACAAGCGGAAAAGCACACGTACAGAAGCGGCAAAAGTATGACGAGCAGAACTGTCAATGCATCCGGGCGCAGCATCAGCGCCACTGCGATGCTGCAAAGAAACACGGGGATCCCCGTGAGAAGCAGCTGGACGCTGAGCTTTGCCTTGAGCGCCTGCCAAGGATCGATCGGGAGCGACTGCACGATCCAGATGCTTTTGCCTTCCAAAGAGACAGAGGGGGTCGCCATGTCGTTCATAGCGGTCAGCATGCAGACGCCGCCAACCAGCAGTATCGTTATGAACTCCAGATTGCCATCGAATACATCCAGTAGAACAGCCGCCACCGTTTGACCTTTGATCAGCAGCGCAACGGCGGCAATGAACAGCAGCAGCGTGCTCAGGCCGCAGTTGAGCATGTAGTTGGCGCTGGAGCTAAAACGCCGCAGTTCTTTCGACAGCAGTGCGGAGAAAACGCTTTTCCTGCGGACGGGCGCGGCTTTGTAAACAGCCTTTGCAACGCCGCCCTGCGCAGTCGCGATCTGCAGAAACGTTTTCGCGAGCACATAGAGCGTTGCGCCGAGCAGAATCGCTACGATCAGCGTCAACAGCAGCATCGAGAGCCAATCGCCTTCGCCCACGCGGCCGATCAGGTAGAGCAGATATGCCTTGGCGTGAATGCGGTCGCCGTAGATCGCCGCGTTTTGCACCAGTTCACGCAGCAGAGCGGACGCTTTGAAATAGACAAAGTAGTAAGCGGCGATAAACGCCAGCGCGAGCAGCGCCGAGATAAAACTCTTGCTCTTGAGCTTCGTGCTGAGCTTTGCTACAACCCAGCCGAGCAGGCAGGACAAGAACAGCACGAGCAGCGAGAGAAGAAGCGTGAGCACGACAGGCCCGACGATACCGGCAATGTCAACCGGAACGACGATGTAATACACCACGACCGCGGGCAGGATGGCCACGGCAGAGTACATCAATCCCATCAGGTAAACGCCGAGCAAGCGAACCGTGAGCAGATACCGAACGGGGATCGGCAGCGAGAGCAGCAGTTCATTGTCCTTTGCCAAATACAGACCCGAATATGTATTGAATACGCTCCCGAGTACGCCGAGCGCCAAAGATAGCAGCCCAAAGATGGAGAAATAGAGCCATCCGACGTTTGCTTCCACAAGCGGGCCGCATATGGAAAAGGCAAGGTATGTAAATAAGCCGCCAAGGAAGCCGACCATCAGCAGCGCAAAGAGCACGATCATGACGATGCAGGAAGCCTTGGAGCGCGCGGCGCCGTTCTTCTGATTGTAGAAGAAGCCGCGGTTCAGCTCCAGCATTTGCTTTTTCAGCAGCGTTTTCAGCATGATTCCTCCTCCAGCTCAAGGAACACATCCTCGAGACTGTCGTCGCCTTTGACCTCTTCCATCGTTCCGGAGCGAATGAGACGGCCGCCCTTGATGATCGCAACCTTATCGCAGAGTTTTTCGGCCACTTCCAAAACGTGCGTGGAGAAAAAGATCGCGCCGCCCGCATCGCAAACCTCGCGCATCATGCCCTTCAGAGTATGCGCCGCCTTCGGGTCAAGCCCCACGAACGGCTCATCCATCAGAATCAGCTGCGGATCGTGCAGCCAGGCGGAAACAATGGCCAGCTTCTGCTTCATACCGTGGGAATAGGCGGAGATGGGGGCCGCAAGGTCGCTTGTCAGCTCGAACAGATCGCCGTATTTTTGTATGCGTTCCTGCCGCTTTGCCGCGTCAACGCCGAAAATATCCGCGATGAAGTTCAGGTATTGAATCCCCGTCATAAAGTCGTAGAGATCCGGGTTGTCCGGAATATAAGCAAGACGCTGTTTGCAGGCGATCGGGTCCTTGCGGACGGAGACGCCGTAGACCAGGATGTCGCCGGAATCAAACCTCAGAATTCCCGCAACGGATTTCAGCGTAGTGGTTTTTCCGGCGCCGTTATGGCCGATAAAACCGTAGATTTCGCCCGGCAGGATGTGCAGCGAAAGATCACTGACCGCGGTTTTGTCCCCGTAGGTCTTGGTCAGATGTTGAATTTGCAGCATGTTATTTTCCTCCTTTTCATGGGCGCGGCGCTGTACAGAAACGCCGCAGTCAAATGCGAGTATCGAAAAAACGGATCGGCACGGGGAATAGAGCCCCGTTTGCTTATTCCGCTTTGTCTTGTAAAGAGATCGACAGAATCCGGCTGCACGCCTCCGCAGCGCTCATTTGATCCGTGTCGATGCGAAGCGCACCCCCCCCGGCCTCAAAACGGCCGTGCTTTCGTTTCAGCATATCGGCGACAGGCGCGGGAAGCGTTCCATGCATTCGTTCGGTAAACCGGCGCTGGATCGTCTCAAGACTTGCGGTAACGAGCACGCGCAGAGCACCTTTCGGAAGGAGATCGAGCTGCTCGGGCTCAGATATGACATAGACGATGGCGCCGCCCGCCACCGCAGCAGCGAGCTGTTCTTTGAAAAGTGCAGCCGCAGTCGTTTCGTCCTTGGCAAGCCGCAGATAGTCTTTTCCGGAGAAAACCGTTGCGGCCATTGATGAACGCAGCTGCTCTGCAATAGAAGACTTTCCCGTACAGCTATCCCCGATCAAAGCAATCAACATGGCGCGTGATCCTCCTTTTGTAATGCGGTCGTTTCTTTGGAAGGCTCGACTTGAACAGACTGCGCATCATCGAACGGCAGCTGAGCGGCATACTTGCAGAATTCGTCTGTCTTGGACCAGTAACGAATGCCCCAGTGCTCAAAGTCCCATCGCTCCTCGTATGCGTTGCATTCATAGTCTACGTAGTAGAGCATTCCGGCGCTTGGAACAAAGTTCGTAGGGAAGTAATCGATGTTGAGCCCGGCCGGATACAAAAGATCGCACATGCCGCGCACCTGATCGAGACAGCGATCCGGCAGCGCCTCGCGCTGCACGAGAGAGAACACCGTTTCGCCGGGTATATACTCTTTTAGCAGACGCTCATTGCTGCGGTCAACGGCGAGCAGCTCGGGCATGGGAATACCGACGTCGCGGAGCAAAGCGTAGTCGCGCAGTTCCGAATCGAGCTTGTTGCCGAACTGGTAATAGCTGCACGGCTCGTGGTGGATTTGTTTCACCACATAGAGCGCAGAAGCCCGCCTCGCGAGGTAGGAGTAGCCGCCCTTTCCCTTTCCGAGCAAGCGCTGGATCTCGTAGGCGATGCCGTCAAATAGGACGATTCCATCAATCGCAGCTGCCATGAGAGACGGTCCTTTCTCCGATGATTCGGGTGACGATGCACAGACGTTATACACCAAAAGTTTTGCATCGCATGATGTATTATATTAGCAGCGCGTGTATTCGTCAAGACACACGGAAAGGATACATGATAAATCTACGGATCATAGGAGTATTTTGAAAAGAGACGAAAGAGACTGCCGAGAAAAGGGATCGTTGCTGCTTGGTGCGGCGTCATTGGAATGCAAAATAAAAACCGCAGAGCGTCAGCCGCTTTTCCGGACAGAAACAGCATTTGAATGCGGCACAGAGACAATTATACGGATGTGAAAGGAATTGCCGATAAAGGAATGGAAGGAAATCGTCAAAAGCAGTTACGCTTCGGCGATTTCCTTCCTTCGCGGGTAATCGTCCCCCGGACCCGCTGAACACTATTATAGCCATGCGAGAGCAAAAGTCAACGAAACCGCGGGAATGCGAGGTGTTTCGACAGAATCAGAAAAAGTACGACATTTTGCGATAAATAGGCGTATGGCATTTTTGAAAACAAGAAGCGTGCAGGGCAAAGACAATGCTGTTCTGCCGCCTCCACCATGATCCGTGACGTGGGAAAAGCAAGGGACGATTACTGGTCGCTGCTGGAGGAGGCAAAGGGGCGACGATAAACACGCAATCGCACGGCGAGACGAGAGAGTCGATCCGGAATACAAAAAAACATGAGCTGAAATCAGCAGATGGGCGTTGCGTTCGGGGAAAACGGTCAGAAGCCGCTTGCAACCAGCGATTCGGTGTATGCAGGAATGCTCGGTGGTAGCTATGCAGAATTTGGTATGGATGGGAAGAATCTGGTTTTTTCAACACGAGTTGCAATGAAGAAGGGAATCAGGACACATAAATTGACCGCGGAGAATATCCGCTGGTTATATGCGGGTTATATAAAGGTATTCTGGATCCGGGGCTCGTTATTGCAAACAATAAGCGAAACTCGGTTCTCGTATTCACGGGAGATGTTGATATTCACTGAGAACCTATCATGGTGTCGATAGATCCCAATGCGACTGTAGACTTTGCCGGAGCGGCGACAGTGAAAATGATTCGTGGGCAGGAACAATTTTGGGGGAACGCTACAAGCTATCCAGGCGCCGGGTAATTGCGGATAAAAATAAACTTGCAGAAATGCGTCGTACCAACAGAATACAATCATCTGAGGTGACCTCACTTCTAAGCAAGTTTACGAGTGTGCGTATACCAGAAGGGACGCGCAATGTCAATAGGAATTTAACAGAAAAATTCGAAGAATCGAAAATTCGCGAATCCATCCGCCGCACGTTTCCGGAGCGGGAGGCACGGCCGGCGTTGGAGCGTGTGTTCTGCGGGGAAGACTATGGACTGTCATTTTGTGGCAAGGCGCACCACACATTCATAGGGACGGAGGGCTTCGGCCTGCGCCGGCTCCGGATAGTTCCAAAGAATGCATTTCCCGCCCGGAGATGGGTACGGCAGTGCGATCGTCCAGTCGGTAAAGTTGCAGAGTACGCAAAGCGTCTCGTTTTCATACTGGCGTGTATAGGCAAACACCGCTTCGCTCTCCGGATAGAGCAGCACGAAATCTCCCTCCCGCACGACTGCGCTGCCCTTGCGCAGCTTCAGCAGCTTGCGGTAAAAGTGCAGCACCGAGTCCGGATCCTTTTCCTGTGCCTGTGCATGGATCTCCCGATAGTTGGGGTTCACCGCAAGCCATGGCGCGCCTGTCGTAAACCCCGCGTTTGGTTCATCCGTCCACTGCATCGGCGTGCGCGCATTGTCCCGCCCAGCAAAGCGGATATATTCCATCATGCGCTCGGACGATATGTGCCCGCCGTCGACCAAATCCCGATAGGCGCGGATCGATTCGATATCCCGGCATTCCTCTATGGAAGTAAACGGCATGTTCGTCATGCCGAGTTCCTCGCCCTGATAGATATACGGCGTTCCCTGCATCAGATAGAGGCAGGCGGCCAGCATCTTTGCCGACAGCGCACGGTAGGCGGGACGGTCATCGCCAAACTTGGATACCGCCCGTGGTTGGTCGTGATTGCCCCAGAACAGGCAGTTCCAGCCTTTATCTCGCAATGCGAGCTGCCAGTTCGCGAACAAGCCCTTGAGTTTTATCAGCTCGGTCCGTTTATCATTCCACTTGCCATAGCAGCCGTTTGACAGTTCCGTATGCGCAAACTGGAACACCATATCCAGCTCTCCGCGGTCGAAGCCTGCGTACAGCTTTGCCAGCGCCGGCGTTACATTCGGCGTTTCGCCCACCGTCATGCAGTCGTATTGGGACAGCACACGGGCGCGCATCTCCCGCAGATATTCATGCACCCGCGGGCCGTTATTGCACAGCGGCGTTAGGTCGCCGTTTGTTCCGTCCGGCAGTCCCGGTGTTTTGGAGATCAAGCTGATCACATCCATGCGGAAACCGTCCACACCCTTATCCAGCCACCAGGTCATCATGTCATAGACCTCATCGCGTACGGACGGATTCTCCCAATTCAAATCCGGCTGTTTTTTGGAGAAGATGTGCAGATAATACTGATCCGTTTCCGCATCGTATTCCCAAGCGGGGCCGGAAAACCAGGAGCTCCAATTATTCGGCGCGCCTCCGGTTTTTCCGTCCCGCCAGATGTAATAGTCCCGGTACGGGCTGTCCTTTGACGAGCGGGATTCCGTGAACCAACGGTGTTCGTCCGAGGTATGATTGACCACGAGATCCATCACGATTTTCAAGCCGCGCCGGTGCGCCTCGGCGAGCAGATGATCGAAATCCGCCATTGTGCCGAATTCTCTTTGAATGGCGCGGTAGTCGCTGATATCATAGCCATTGTCGTCGCCGGGCGATTGATACACGGGGCACAGCCAGATGACATCTGCCCCAAGCTCGCGAATATAATCGAGCTTTTCCGTGATGCCGTTCAGATCTCCGATCCCGTCTCCGTTCGTGTCCAAAAAGCTTCGCGGATAAATCTGATATACGATTGCGTTTTGCCACCATGTTGAATTGGACAGTGCCATGTCTCAAGAATCCTTTCCAAAGTATTTCTTATATACCGATACAAAATAATACGGATTTGAATAGCCGCAAAGCTGCGCGATCTCTTTCGTACCGAGCAGCCCTTCATCCATCAGCTTTTTCGCATACGTCATACGAATGCCTTGCAGATAGTCTGTAAAGGTCAGGCCGGTATGTTCCTTAAAGAGACGGCTCAGATAGATGTAATTGAGATGATACCGTTCGGAAATCTCCATCAGACTAATGTTTTTGGTATAGTTTTCGGCAAGAAAAACTTTGATTGCATCAATGATTTCCTTGGAAGATTGTGGACGCTCGTCTTTGATCGCATGTGTAACGGCACGAAATAGCTGATCCAGGTATGCGTCCATTGCAGAAAGGGAGTTTATCGCGCGAGCGGAATCAATCCCGAATTCCCGATCAAGACGGAATCCACAGCCGATGCGCCTGCAACTCTTTTCGAATGTTAAAGAGAGGTCGATGAGCGTCTTCTGCATGGTCGGGATCGATATGTATCGCGTTGAGCGCACCGATTGTACCAAGGCTCCGCGGATACTATTCGCCACCTCGGTGCTGCCGGTTTCCATCATGACCGCAATTTCAGCGGAAGGGAAGGCGGGCAATACCGTGTGGGTTTCCGGCGCAATGTCTTCGAAGAACAAAAGGCCGCTTTTCCCATAGTATAGATGGGCACTGGCCCATTCCGCTTGAGAAAGCGCTTCTGGGGCAGTTTGGGGAGATATGCTGCCGCGCATTGCGCCAATCCGTATTTCCGTTCCATCCTTGGAAAGGGTGGTATGCAGTGCTTGCAATGCCTCTGCAAACCACGGACCTGCATCACACGCGTTTTTTGAAGAGCGCCACAGCAGTATGATCTGCTCGCTGTTGCCGACAGCCGGAGTACAAATCCACGCATCTGCTGTTTTCGAAAACAGGGGTCTCGCAGCATCCAAAACACCCGCTTGCATCGTTGGCAGCGGTATCTGGATACAGGCCAAATAGACTTGGTTTTTCGTGAGATAATGGATGATTTGTTCTGTCAGCGGCTCCGTTCCCTCCAGTGCAGCAAGCAAGTCGGAAAGCGCCCGGTCTGTTAGGTCTGCCCTGCGCAGCGCAGCCGTATTGAGAACCGTAACAATTCTCTGAAGCGCGTCGTTGAGCTGATCACTGTCGATCGGTTTTAGCAAATAGTCGAACACCTTTGCGTGGATCGCCTGTCGCATATAGGTAAAATCGGAAAACTCACTGAGAACGAGGATCTTACAATTCAGCGAAAGTTCTTCTATTTGCCGCAGCAATGAGCTCCCGTCGCAAGCGGGCATTCGCATATCTGTGATCAGAATATCCACGGGATACTGCGACAAAAAGGTGAGGGCTTCCAGCCCGTTGGACGCTTCCCCTGCAAGCGCCAGACCGAGCGATTCCCAGCAAATACTCTTAATGAGTCCCTTGCGAATCCATTCTTCATCTTCGACGATTAGCACTTGATAGTTCATTTTAAGCCCTTTCTGCCGGCAGCATGACGATGATGCTCGTACCAATGCCAACCTCGGTTTCAATTTGGATCTCCGCGCGGTCTCCATAGAGAAGGCAAAGACGGGAGTGGAGGTTTGCCAGACCGATGCCCTTCGCCTTTGTAGGGATTTCATTTTGGACAAACTGCGCGCGAAGCCGTTGCATTTCCTCAGGACGGATACCGCAACCGTCGTCAGAGACTTCAATATGCAGCATTTCACCGTCGAGCCAAATCCCGATCATCAGGTTTCCCTGTTCCGACCGTGCTTCCAGCCCATGCACAATCGAATTCTCAACCAGGGGCTGCAGGAATACACGCGGAAGACGGTATTCCATCACATGCTCCGGAATATCGATCTGCACATGCAGCCGTTCACCAAAACGAATCTTCTGTATGGCCAGATAGTGCCGCACATGATCGGACTCCTCGCGTACGGTGGAAACCAGAGAAGCGTCTTGTATCGTATAGCGAAGCAGACAGCCAAGCGAATGTGCAATGGTGTCAATCTGCGGAACATTGTGAAGGCTTGCCATGCTGCTGATGGATTGCAGCGCATTATAGAGAAAATGTGGGTTGAGCTGCGCCTGCAATGCACGCAGGATTGCTTCTTTTTGTCGAATGGTGAGCAGGTATTCGTTCTCAATTGCGGCCTGTAAGCGATCCATCAATGCGTTGAAGCTGCGCCCCATCTGTGCGACTTCATCCTGCCCGTGTACGGGGACGCGCACGGTCAGATGCTCTGAATCAACGCGATTCATCGCGTTTGCCATGTGCTCGAGCGGGCGGCTGAGCAAGCGCGAGAATAGGGCCGCCAGTATAACGGAAAAGAGAAGCACTGCAACGGCCGTAGCAACAATCGCATTGGAAACGGACGAAGCTTCTCGTACATACACGCCTTCCGGCACAAGCGTAATGACCCGCCAATTCAACTCCGGCACATCGGAATATGCCGTGATAAATGTCTCTTTGTCCATGCGCAGAGCCGTCGCGCTTTCGGATCCGTCGATATGTTCCATCAGCGCGTCCGGCAACTGCCCAACGATGTGTGTACCCGTGGAATCGAATATGATGTTTCCATCATAATCTGCAACATACACCAAAGGCTCATCGTCAGTGGTGATGGCTTCCGCCATGCGCGCGCATCCGCTCAAATCCATGGTAATATACATCACACCGACCGGCTCATAATGCGACTCTGTATTGACGATCTTGCGAGCAACGCCATAGACGTAGGGCGCATTGTCCGAACTCTTGGTACGCAGAGGCATGTGCTTGTCTGTCGGCAGTGCGATCATTCCGTCTTTCCAACCCGCAACGCTTTCGTATAGCCGTAAGAAGCTCTCCGGCGTCGCACAATCGTAGCAGTTGCGGTAATACCCCGCCTCGTCTCGCGTGCAGTAGGTGAGACGGCCATCGAGATCGATGTAGATGATGCTGTAGATATCCGTGCGGCTGGACAGCTTGGACAGAAATACTGTCTGCAATAGATCTGCATAGTCGGCAGGGCTTATGTCCTCGTCACGACGTGCACTGCTCTTCAGATAACTGCGAAATCCGTTGTCAAGATATATGGACTGATAAATTGTGTTGATTTGTGAGGCGGTCGTTTCCAACTGCTCTGCTCCCAGCACAGCCAGACTCGTATTGAACGTGCCGGATTGTTCACGAATCACAGACAGAGCCTTCTGATGCGTGACAACAGTTACAATGCCGAGCGCAGCCAGCAGCACCGCCAGCACGGCGACAATCAGTTTGTACCGTATTCTTCGAAACCGTTTCATTGAACCGACCTGCGTTTTCTTTTATTATAGCAAGCAAACGGGCATATGCGTATCGTATCTGAAGGAAAGTTAAATCTATTAAAGGACAGGCTAAATCATTATAGTCAGTTATTGGTACAATATAGAGGACATATCCAGTCAAATCAAAAAAAGGAGAGAGAAAAATGAAACGTTTCGTCGCAATTCTGTTGACAGCCCTCATGGCGCTTTCCCTGTTCACCGCCTGTACGGCCGAGCAGTCGCCGACAGGCGAACCCGCTGTGCCGAAAACCGCAGAAGAGGCGGCATCCTCGGAGCCGGCGGCCGAGTCCGCAGAGCCGGAGACCGTTACGTTGCACCTGTTTCATCAAAAGCAGGAGGCACAGGAAACCTTTGCAAAAATTATTGAGGAGTTTGAAAAAGAGTATCCTTATATTACCATCGAGCAGGAGATCGTTACAAATGATCCTGCGGCCGTACTGAGAGCCCGCTTGGCCACCGATGAGGTGCCGGACATCTTCCAGGGCGCGCTCGATACAATGGATATCGCCAAGGGCGGCTATATCCTGGATATCTCTGGTGAACCGTTCCTTGACAACATCAATGCAGCCGCCGTGTCCTCCTCTTCATTCACGGATGCGGACGGCCACACCTGGGCGCTTCCCATCGATGGCAGCTGTATCTGCGTGTTTTACAATAAGGATATCTTTAACCGGTATGGGCTCACGCCGCCCACCACGCTCGATGAATTTGACACTCTGCTGAGCACGCTCCGTGAAAACAACGTGACTGCGTTTGCACTTGGATTCAAAGATGCCTGGACGATCAAACCGGCGTCATTGTGCCTTGCGTCGCCCGCTGTATATGCCAAGTATGCCACATGGGACGCTGAAAAACCAGCCGGGAACACATCCTTTGCCGAAACGCCGGAGTGGACCGTCGTCTTTGAACAACTCAAAAAAATCTATGAAAACGGCAACACCAAGACTGCGTTTGATACGGATTACAACGGCGCTTGTGCCATGATCGCACAGGGTGAAGCGGCAATGATGGCCAACGGCCTTTGGGCTCTCGAACCAATTCGCTCCATAAATCCCGATGTGAACTTGGGAATCATGGCATTGCCTGTATCCGACAATCCTGCGGATACAAAACTGCATCAATTCCCCGACTTTGGTCTGTCCATTTCCGCAAGCACGCCGCACGCCGAGGAATGCAAGCTGTTCTTCGAGTTTTTGACCCGAAAGGAGATCGCTGAGATGTGGAGCAATTCCGCCAAGCTGTTCTCTGCCGTCAAAGGCGTGTCCGTCAATTTTGACCCGGTTGCAGCGGATGTAACCGACTATATCAATAAAGGAATGGTCTGTACGCAGGCCGACCGTGGCTGGCCCACCGCCTTCCATGCAGAATATGAGGCGAGTCTGCCAAACTATATTTTGGGACATACGACCATCGAGAAGACAATGGAAACACTGGATGCAGCATGGGATGCCGCGGTGAAGGCTGCCGGCTGATTTGAAAAAGCGTATACCTAACGTTCGGGGCGGTATCACCGGAGTGATGCCGCTCCGAACCCCTACCATTGTGAAGGAGCACCCCCATGCACAGGAGAAATCGCGCAGAAACTCTGACGTATCTTATGTTCCTCGTGCCCGCGATTACGGCGTTTACGATTTTTTTCATCGTTCCTTTTCTCCAGAGCTTGTATCTGTCCTTTACGGATGCATACGGCTATAACCAAACGCAGAACTTCATTGCTCTGGACAATTATCGGGAAGCGCTCAGCAATCCCGGCTTCCGTCGCGCCATGCTGGTAACGTGCAAATATACCATATTTGTCACCATTTTTACAAACATACTGTCGCTCTCGCTTGCGTTGCTGCTTGATGGAAACGTCCGTTGCAAAAAGCTATTCCGAGCCGTATTCTTTCTGCCGAATTTGATGAGCCTTATTATCGTGAGCTTCGTGTTTGTGTTCCTCTACGGTGATGTGTATCGCTCTCTGATTGAATTGCTGCATATTCCTGAAAAAGCATATATCAGCTGGTTAGGCAATGAACGGCTGGCACTTTACTCGATGGGCATTGCGGCGGTTTGGCAGTGCGCCGGATACTATATGCTGATCTATATCGCAGGACTGCAGAGCATTCCGCCGGATCTGATCGAGGCTGCGCGTATTGACGGAGCCTCTGCAGCAGACATCATTTTTCGCATCAAGCTGCCGATGCTCTCACCCGTAATTATAATGAACACGATCCTTTTGATCACTGCCGGGTTCAAAACCTTTGATTTTCCGATGGCCATGACTTCGGGCGGACCTGCCGGCGCAACCACGACAATCGCCCTGTATATCTATAATACGGGCTTCCGTTCCAATCGCACCGGCTATGCGACCGCGCAATCGGTCCTGCTGTTTCTTATCATCTGTACCATCACCGCCTGCATGTATCTCTATCAGAACAGGAGGGAAAAGAAGGATGCGCAATAAATGCAAAGGCAGCTTCAAGCTTCTGCACGCCGGCAGCGGTATCGGGGTGACGGTCTTTGCCGCGGTCGTTGCAGCCGTATTCTTCTTCCCGGTAGGCATAGCGCTGCTCAATTCGTTCAAAGATAAGGGCGAGATCCTGCGTTCAGCGCTCTCTCTGCCCTCCGGTTTTTATCTGGAGAATTATCGAATCGTTCTGACGGAATCAAACTTTCCGCGCGCGTTTCTAAACAGCTGCCTGGTTACCGGCGGTGGTATTGTATTAAATTTGATCGTTAGCGCAATGGCAGGGTATGCGCTTGCCAGATGGCGCTCGCGTTGGTCTGGTTTCCTTACGGTGTTTTTGCTTTCGTCCATGTTCGTTCCGTTTCATACGATCATGATTGCGCTGCTTAAAACCGCAAAAGCCTTTCATTTGACAGGAAAACTCTGGGGCCTGATTTTGATTTACTGCGGGCTGCAATGCCCGATACCCATTTTTCTTGTCAAGGGGTTTGTTTCGACGGTGCCGCGGGAGCTGGAGGAGGCTGCCATGATAGACGGGTGCGGAACGGCAAAACTGTTCCTTACGATCGTGCTGCCCATGCTGCGGCCGATCCTGGCAACAATAGCTGTGCTCAATGCGCTATGGATATGGAATGATTTTCTGCTGCCCTATTTGGTGCTGGCAAAGCCTTTGACAATCCCTTTGAGTCAGATGTACTTTTATGGGCAGTATAATCAGCAATGGCATTTAATTATGGCCGGCTTTGTTGTTTCCACAATCCCGGTTGTAATCTTCTTCCTTTGTATGCAGAAACACATAATTCGGGGGATCGCCGCAGGGGCAGTAAAGGGCTGATATATGGATTCAAAGCATTGTCTTACGGAATATGATCGCATCTATATGGTGATAACCGACCGTTTCTTTGACGGAGACAAACGAAACAATGGCGTCCTCGGCTGCGAGTACCGACCCGGTCAACTCCACTATTATCAGGGAGGCGATTGGAATGGGCTGGAACAGAAGCTGGACTATATCAAGGCGCTCGGCTTTACAGCCGTTTGGATTTCGCCGCCGCAGGACAATGCGCTGTTCAGCCGTTCGGGTGATGAGGCGGGATATCACGGCTACTATACACGTGATTTCAATCGAACCAACCCGCACTTTGGAACCGAGCAGGAACTCCGACACCTCATGAACGAGGCAGAAGCACAGGGACTCAAAGTCATTCTTGATGCACAGCTCAATCATACTGCGGGATTCTTGAATGAGAAAACCTGGAATTATGACAGCGCATATGCTCGTCCGGCTCCGCCGTTTGACAATCCTGTCTGGTATCACCACATGCCGCACATCCGGGACTTTGATGACGAAATGGAACGGCGATACGGCAGCTTGGGCGGGCTCGATGATTTGGCGCAGGAAAACCCGGCCTGCTTTGAGGCACTGCTGAAAGCCTACTGGCAGCCGGAACTTAACAAAGGTTGGTTTTCTTACGGCTTTGCGGGCGCAAGGTTAGATGCCGTGATGGAGATTCCGGAACGATACCTTTCGGCCTTTGAACAGCATATTGGGAAGCCGTGCTTTGGAGAGGCCTATACCGGGCTTGTTTCTGTCAATGCCCCGTATCAGCGGGCAATTTGGAGTGTGCTTGATTATCCCTTGCATTTTAGAATGCATAACGTGTTTTATGAGAATGCAGACTGGAGCAAGATACAGGAGATTTTCGATCAGGACGGCGAATATCGCGCCCCGAACCGTCTGTTGACATTTCTCGACAACCATGACCGCCAACGTTTTTTGGGCAATGCCGGCGACAACTACGATAAGCTGCGCATGGCGCTGGCTTTTCTGTACTGTATCCGCGGGATCCCGATCCTCTATTATGGAACAGAGCAGGCAATGGGCGCCGACTGGCGGTATACCGATGAGCTCGTGAACGATGTCAATCGACAAATGATGCCGGCATTCGATACGCAAGCCCCTTTGTTCATGTGGATCAAACGACTGAATGAAATCCGTGAGACCCATGCCGTCCTGTTTGCAGAAGGCGAACAGCGCACGCTGTACTGCCAAATCGGCGACCCGGTTTATGCCGTTCAGCGCAGACGCGAGGGGGAGGAAATACTCGTTGGCGCATTCAATAATTCGCCGATATGGCAAACGCGGCTTTTGCCGTTGCCGAACGCAGAAAACGTCAACTGCTTGTATGATTTGCTGGATACATCATACAAAGCGCGTGTTTTCCGGGGGAAACTGCTCCTTGCATTGCCGCCGTTTGGCGCACGGTTGCTGGTTGCAAAAACGGATTCCAAATGGATGCCGCCGCCGAAAGCGCAGACTGTTTTGCGTTTTCGATGCGACTGCGGATGGGGCAATTACCTGACAGTCCGCGGAGATACGCCGCCGCTTTGCTGGGAACGGGGAATTCGATGCGATACTATCGCTCCGGATCTTTGGCAATGCACATTGGAACGCCCGAAAGAAGGGAAGATCCAATACAAGGCGCTGCTCAATGATGCGGTTTGGGAAACAGGAGAAAACCATACGGTACAGGTCCACACTTGCGCGGAAAACAGGCCGGCATTCTAGACTACGCCTTCAGGAGACAAATGGCATAATGAAGCTGATACATCAATCATCATGGAGAATTCTCAGTGTCGGCATGATATCAGCGACAAAGCGTAGCTATCTAAGAGCCAACGCTATGAGGTCAAAAACGAGAAGGGGTTGCCGTCTGGAAACATAACTCGGGAAAAGGAAGCGGGCTGGAGGGATCCATGGAGTGTATCAAACGCGGCATGGATACGTTGGGGCATAAGGTGTTTGCACCACACCATACAGCCGGAACGAAGCGGCGACGGCAAATGGAGGAATATGTGCGTCCGTTCCCATAAAATGAAGAAGCGATGTACTAGAAGCGATGTACTACGGGCTCATCCTCCTGACATAGGCCGGCGAGGGTTCGTTGTTCTCAAGAGAAGTACCATTTCGGAGCCTCCGTATCATCGGGTATCAGAGAGTATGTGCAGATTGATGGGAATCGGGTTCTTCAAGCGATGATTCTATTCTGCAATTTTTCCCATGCTCTGCGTTTGTGATGCACCAGAGCGCAAAGGGCAGGAAACCGCTGCGGCACCGTGCCGCGGCGATTGTTTTATTACGCTCAACATACAAAAACAGTCTATACTGCGGACTTTTCGAACAAAAAAAGAACGCCGACTCTCTATATCAGCGTTCTTTGCTTGGTAGCGGCGATCTGACTCGAACAGATGACACTCCGGGTATGAACCGAATGCTCTAGCCAACTGAGCTACGCCGCCATGCCGTGTTTTTCGCGTGCTTGATTAGTATAATATACTGCAAACCGTTTGTCAAGTGTGCTATACTATAAATATTACATAATTTGGAGGTTGCTTTCATGAAGCATGAAGAACGAGCGCGCGAGCTGTTCCTTTCTGGCTATAATTGCGCACAGGCAGTCGCGGGTGCATTTGCGGAGGAGTGCGGCTTGACGTTGGAAGAAGCGGTACGCGCGACGGCAGCGCTTGGCGGAGGCGTCGGCGGCATGCGGGAAGTGTGCGGGGCGGTACTCGGCATGGGCGTCGCCCTCGGACTGAAAGAGGGAAGCAGCGAGCCTAAAGACCGCGCTGCGAAGGCTGCGCTTTATGCGCACATGCAAGCGCTCAGCGCGAAGTTCCGCGAAGAGAACGGGTCGATCGTGTGCCGCGAGCTGCTGGAAAGGGCGAAGACTGCCGCGGCTTCTATGCCCGCAGAGCGCGATGC
>ERZ780012.128-NODE-128-length-33728-cov-5.98643_pt1 | contig 33728 bp, 26 predicted proteins | sample MGYA00511869_ERZ780012 | MGnify/ENA primary metagenome ERZ780012 (study PRJEB29588, sample SAMEA2161608) | human gut metagenome | biome: human gut; feature: human-associated habitat; material: faeces | place: Denmark | collected 2008/2010 ... | reverse complement strand
CATGGTGAACTGACTTTTTTGGTTATGAAATTACGACTATTATATTATCGCAACCATTTTCATTTCATGATTAGCGATATAAATATGCCGTGAACAAACGAAAAAATCAATTCACGACGAAAAAATGGTGCGAACGCACATGTTCGAAATGGTTGATAAACGGCCAAAATGATTGACAAAAGGTGTGGAACCTGATATAGTGCAGATAACGAGGTGAACGAACCTCAAAAGGAGGATGTTACCATGAAGAAAGTCATCAGTCTGCTGTTGACGGCAATGCTGCTGCTGTCGATGCTGCCCGCCACGATGGCGGAGGGCGTGGAGTACATTCCCGCGCCTTACGCGCTTGACGCGGAGATGGCGGGACCGAAGGCGTATGTCGAGCCTGTGTTCTATGCCAACGGCGAGGGTGAACCGACCATCGGCGTCACCTATGTCGGCGTAATCAAGGCGGACGGAAAGTACTTCAAGGACTCGAACAACAACCACGAGCTGGATCCCTTTGAGGACTGGCGTCTGGATCCCGAAACCCGCGCAGCCGATCTGCTTGCCAAGATGAGCTTAGAGCAGAAGATTGGTCTGTCGCTGGCGCAGATGGTTCTGATGCCCGGCGCGACCACCTACGAAGCGGCGCTGGATGCAGACGGAAACGTGGACTTCAGCAAGCTGATGGTTGTCAGCGAAAAGGTGTTTGACGTTGCGATGGACGATCCGACGCGTGTCAACAACTCAACGGCGGAAATCATCGCCTTCAACAATCGCATGGGCGTTGTCCGCGTGATGTCGGACGTGGGCGCGGGCGTGCTGTACAACAACGCCACGAACCTGACGACCGAATACGCCGCTGCGGCGACGGGCGAACCCTGCATTCCGTTCACCCTCATTTCCAACCCCCAGAAGTTCCCCGGCGAACCCGGCACCATGGGTCTGGCGGCGGCGGTGATGGGCGACGTTGCCAACGGCGGCGACTACAGCCTGATTGAACGCTTCGCGGATCTGGATCGCCAGATTTGGGACGCGAAGGGGCTGGATCGTATGTATGGTCGTCAGATCGACCTGATTACCGACCCGCGCTGGGGACGCAACGTGACAACGTTCACCGAGGATCCCGCGGTGATGGCGAACATCACGACGGCGCTGATCAAGGGCTATCAGGGCGGCACCGACGGCTTGCAGCCGAACGGCGTTGGTCTGATCGTCAAGCACTTCCCCGGCGACAGCGCTTCCTATAACGGCTTCAAGTCGCACTACAAGACGGGTCAGTGGCGCATGTACCGCACGGAAAACGCCATGGAAAAGTACTTCCTGCCCGGCTTCCAGGCGGCGGTTGACTGCAAGACGGCGGGCATCATGTCCTGCTACAGCCGTCCCATGCCCATCAATGCCAACCAGACCTACCGCGGCGTGGACATCAATTCGGATTCTGTCGCGACCTCCTATAATGCGACCCTCCTGCAAACCCTGCTGCGTGATACGATGGGCTTTGAGGGCTTCGTCAACACGGACAGCAACATCCTGTTCGATATTCCGTGGGGTGTGGAAGAGCTGACGCCCCTTGAGCGTATCGCTCTGATGTATAACGCTGGTTCCGACATCATCGGCGACTGGTGGGGCAAGCCGATTGATTATTCTCTGGCGCTTGAGGCGTACAGCAAGGGCATGATTCAGGAAGAAGCCCTGACCCGTGCAACGACCAAGAACGTGGTGTCTTTGCTGGAATCCGACCGCTTTGAGAATCCCTATGAGGATTTGCAGACTAGTCTGGCTGCCGAAGCGGCTTATGCGCCCAAGGTGGAAACGCTGGCGCTCGAAATGTCCACGAAGTCGCTGGTTCTGCTGAAGAACCACAATAACGTTCTGCCGCTGAAGGAAACCGGCAAGAAGGTTTTCGTCGCTTCCTTTACCCGCAACGGCGAGGACGACAACAAGCTGGCGAACTGGAACAGAACCCTCACGGAAGCCGGCTATGTGATCGTTGAGAAGGCGGGCGAGGCGGATATCGTTCTGCTGGACGTGAAGCCGGACTTCCCCGCGAATAATGGCTGCATGAACACCCTTGACCTTGTTGAGGATCTTGAGGTCGCGGAGTATGACACCAAGACCGGCATGAAGACGGGCGGTATGACGGATCTGACCACCCTGATGGACGTGAAGAAGATTAAGAAATACGCCAAGGCAGTTCATGCAAACGGCGGCGTCGTCATCTGCTCCCTGACCCTCAGCGCACCGTGGATTCTGACCAAGCTGGAACCCTACTGCGACGCGATTCTTGTGAACTTTGCCTCCGTGACCGAGCTGGCGGGGCTGAGCGAGCTTGTGACCATCACGGATCTGCAGCTTCAGGTGCTTTCCGGCGCTATCATGCCGACCGGTAAGCTGCCCGTGACGCTGCCCTCCTGCACCGCGGTTCTCGAGGTCACGGATACCGAGATCGACGGCGTGGTGTATGAGCTGTGCGCTTCTCCCAACGACGTGCCCGGCTATGACAAGGATCAGTACATTGCGCCCGAAGTGCTGGCGCAGTCGCCTTCCGGCAGCTATGCGTATCAGGATGAGGACGGCAATACCTACAAGGTATGGTTCGGTCTGACCTACTGACGCGATTCCCAAATTCCCAAAAGCAATCTGCCTGCGCGTTCTTATCGCGAACTTGTATGATATGCTATTTCGCAGGCAAATGCTGACGAAGGGGGCAATCTTCCCTCGCGGACTCCTTTTCCTCGGTCGCTGCTGATGCGCGACTTGGGCAGCGACCCGTTCTGCGCGCCGCCCCCTCCGAATTCATCGGAGGGGGCGGCGTTTTGAGTGCGCCCGGCATGGGCAACAGCTATGAACTTGTCTTCATAACTATGAATGAGCAAATCCCTAAAACGTCCAAACTTATCTTTGAACACAACTTCTCCTTAGGCCTGCAACAGACACTCTCGAAAATAGGCAAAGCCTTTTTCAGGGCAATCCCGCACAAAGAAAGAACAGCAAAAATGTCGGGAAAGAGGTATAATAAAGAGGTGAAGAAGCAATTGACGATGAGCCTGATCAGCGACGAGCTGGGGCAGGCCTCAACGAAGAAGAAAGAGTTTCTGGGAATCATGGAGAAACTGATTCCGTGGTCGCAATGGGTTGGGATTGTGCAGCCGCACTATTACAAAGGAGAGCGCGGCAATAAGCCCTACGACTTGGAATTGATGCTCCGGATATACGTGCTGCAGCACCTCTACAACCTCGCGGATGACGCGGCGCGCAATGAAATCATCGACAGCCGTGCATTCTCACAGTTCTGCGGCGTGGATTCCAGCAATCAGGTGCCGGATGGCGATACCATCGGGCGTTTTCGGCATATCCTCGAACGGAATCAGCTTGGCGAGGCTTTTTTCACGAATGTGGTCGAAAGTTTGCAGAAGTGCAATCTGATGCTGAAAAAGGGAACGATTGTGGATTCGACGCTGATAGCCGCGCCTTCATCGACGAAAAACAAGGAAAAGCAGCGTGATCCGGAAGCTCATTCCGTCAAAAAGGGCAACCAGTGGTACTTCGGCTACAAGGAGCACATCGGCGTGGATGCGGACAGCAGGTATCTGGGTGCAGAAAAGAAGGATGATGCAATTCTTGTCAACAATGAAGGAAAGCCTATCCGGTATCAAATCAACAAGCGTCCGTCGCAGCTGAAGAAAGCAAGCGGCGAAAAGTTCGAGCTGCTCAAAGCAATCGAACATGCGAAATCCTCGGTTCGTTCCAAAGTGGAACATGTGTTTTGCGTAATAAAGAGAATCTTTCATTTTTGCAAAACACGATTCCGAGGACGGGAAAAACTGCATCAGCATTGCTGCACACTGTTTGCACTTGCGAATTTATACCTTGCACGCAATCGAATGAAGGTTGCGTAACAAGGTTTATTTCGCGTGCAAATAGTGCATTTGAATTGCGCTTTTTCTCGAAATTTGGGTCGGCGGGGATGACGTGGCGGGGTTGGGTACAATTATGAGGGGGATCCTTTATATATATCGTTCCGTTTAATCTTGACAGCTGTCAAGATCTCTGCTCTCCTCTTGTGTCGAAGTAATGAACATTCAAAATTTTCGCACGATGGCGGAGGAATTTCAGCCTTAATGAAAGTAAATTCTCCTATTCATGAAGATTTTCCTTGTGCTTTGTTCCCCAATATGCTATAATCGTTTTGTAGTCTCAATATTGATGTCGCGCTCAGCGTACTGGAGGGAACGAGATGGAAGTCTGTTACAAAAAGCTGTGGAAAATCCTGATTGACAAAGGCATGAAGAAAAAGGATCTCCGGGAAATGGCTGGCATTAGTTGGGCATCTGTAACAAAGCTTTCAAAAGGCGAACCAGTCAGCATGGAAGTGCTGATGAAGATTTGCAAAGTTCTAGGTTGCGATATCGGCGATATCATGGAGCTAATTCCGGAGATGGATAAGGCGACTAAGAACTTGTCTTCATAAGGCCGGAACTATGACCGAATTGGATGGTGGCTGAAATTTTCACCAGAGGAGACTAAGGATAGATGCTTGAGAAAGACAAAATCGCTCTGCGTGACGCCAGTCCATATAACGCAGCCATCACGCGAGAACAATTTCTGTTTTATGAAGTTAGAACCATGGCAAAGTTGGTCTGTGATGGGCTTAGCAATGATGAGGCTGTGAACTGCATCGTCAAAGAAAATCTGTTTCAATATCCGACAGAAAAGTCCGTGAAGAAGATGGCTCTTGCCTGCCTCCGGAGACTCGAAGCCCTCGAAGACCAGACACTGGTAGAGGCCATTGCTGATCAACCCAGCGACGTATCAAGGCAAATTTGTCTCTACGCCATGATGCGCCAGTACCGCTTGGTCCAGGATTTTATGCTGACAGTCATCGGCGAAAAGTACCGAGGGCTGGATAGTTCATTTGGCAAGATTGACCTAAATATATTCTTCCAACGGTTGCAAGAGCAGGACAATTGGGTGGCCAGCTGGAGCGAGAGTACTATTACCAAACTGAAGCAGGTACTCCGGAAGCTACTTGTGGACAATGAGTATCTGGACAGCACCGAAGCAACCAGGCTGAATCCTGTTCTAATCAGCCCGCTGTTGGAAAATGCCATCCGCGCTGACGGTCAGGAATACCTGCTGCCTGCTTTCAACTTATAAGGAGAAGCACACGCCATGAGTAAGTTAATGGAACGGCTGGATAATCTTCGGACGTTGATACAGACGTCGGAGTTTCTGGAAGGGAAAGGGCTCAGCAATGAGGTCAACATCCGTATTTTTTGCTATAACCCGAAGATGGAAATGGCAGTGCGACACTTCACCGAAAAACTGGTGACCGATCAGAACCTGAGTTGCCATGTAATCGAATACAACTTGTATCGTGTATTCCTCTCCATCTGCGATGATAAACGAATTACAGACCGAGTTGCTCAGCAGGACGAGAAAAAAGGAAAACAGTTCGTGCTGAGTCAGATGAAGCGTATGGCTAACAACATGGCTTTCGTGAACAAGATGCAGTATGAGCCGCACCGAAAGGGAGACGTGCTGCTAATTACTGGTGTCGGCGAAGCGTTCCCCTTCATTCGGGTACATGCTTTGCTGGATGCAATGCAACCCTATTTCTCCGATGTACCCGTGCTGGTGATGTACCCCGGCACCTATGATGGTCACTACATTAAACTGTTTGATAAGCTCACACCCAATCCATACTACCGGGCGTTCAACGTGATTTGAAGAGGAGACACCATATGAGGATCCAAGAAATGTTCGCAAAAGGCATTGACCGCCCGATTAACGGTGTCGTCAAGGTCAACCAGGACGAACTCGACATTCTGGTTCAGGAACTGGACGAGTATGTCATCACGCGGGAACTGAAAAAACACATCATCACCTTCTTCAACAATTACCTGGAGTCTTTCCAGATGCCAACCGCCGATATTGGCGTCTGGATCTCCGGTTTCTTTGGCAGTGGTAAATCTCACTTTCTGAAAATGCTGTCCTACCTGTTGCAGAACCGTGAAGTGAATGGTGTTCGGACGGTAGAGCGCTTCCGGCAAAAGCCTGAGCTGGTGGATGATCCTGCTACCTTCATGCTGATAGACCAAGCGACTTGTTCTGATAATACAGACACCATTCTGTTCAATATCGACATTGAAGGCTCAATCAACAAGGATAAGACCGCCGTGCTGCGTGTCTTCGCCAAGATGTTCTATACCTACCTTGGCTACTATGGCGAGAATCTGAAGGTTGCCAAGCTGGAGCAGTTCATCGACCGGAAGGGCAAGACCCGCGAGTTCCGGCGCGTGTTCGAGGAAAAGAACGGCGCGGCATGGGTAGATTCCCGCGATGCCTACGCCTTTTTTGAGGATGACATCGTTGCCACCCTCATGGAAGTGCTGGGCATGAGCGAAACTGCCGCCTCCAACTGGTTCAACGGTACAGAAAATGTGGAGACTTCCATCGCTCAGCTGGTTTCCGAAATCAAGGAATACGTGGAAAGCAAGCCTACCGATTTCCGGCTGCTGTTCATGGTGGACGAGGTTGGCCAGTACGTCGGCAGCGATACTGACCTGCTGATTAACCTTCAGTCGCTGGTAGAGCAGCTCGGCAGCGCGTGCGGCGGCAAGGTATGGGTCGTCTGCACCGGCCAGGAAGCCGTGGACGAGATTATCCGAACCCGTGAAGACGAGTTCTCCCGTATCATGGCTCGCTTCAAGACCCGCCTGTCCCTATCCTCCTCCTCTGCGGATGAAGTCATCCAAAAGCGCATTCTTCTGAAGAAGGAAGAAGTCGTGCCTCAGCTGGAGCAGGTGTACAATGTCAACGATTCTGTTCTGCGGAACCTGTTCTCCTTCACCGATGCGGTGCTGGACATCAAGGGCTTCAGCGGCCCCGGCGAGTTCGCCCGGAATTTCCCCTTTGTGCCGTATCAGTTTATCCTGATGCAGAAGGTCTTTGCGGAAATCCGCAAGCACGGCAATTCCGGCAAGCACCTGTCCGGCGGCGAGCGCTCCATGCTCTCCGGCTTCCAGGAGGCAGCCCAGAAGATTGAAAACCGGGATGAATACGCCCTGGCTCCCTTCTATCTGTTCTACGATACCGTGCACACCTTTCTGGACAGCTCCATCCGCCGCGTGATTGAGCGCTGTCAGCGTGCCGCCGATGACGGCAACGGCATCGAGCCGCAGGACGTGAACGTACTGAAGCTGTTGTATATGGTGCGTTACGTCGATGACGTCAAGGCCAACCTGGACAACATCGTCATCCTGATGGCGGACGATATCCGGCTGGATAAGATCACCATGCGTGAACAGGTGCGCAACAGCCTGAACCGCCTGCTCAGCCAGAACTACATCGGCCGTAGCGGCGATACTTATAACTTTCTGACCGATGAGGAGCAGGACATCCAGCGTGAAATCAAAAACACCACAGTGCCCAACTCCGACATCATCCGCAGTATCTCACAGATGCTCTTTGCGGACATTTACACGGCCAAGAAGTATCGCTCCGGGCGTTACGACTTCAGCTTCGACCAGATGGTAGACGGCCAGCCCAACGGCGTGCTGACCGGCGGCATGATGCTGCGCGTGCTGACTGCGGCTTCCGATCCGGTGGAGAAAACGGAGATGCGCCTGTGCACCGAGTCGAAGGGACGTGCCATCATCGTGCTGGCGGATAACCCCTACTACGAATCTCTGGAAAGCGCCATGAAGATTCGCAAATATGTGAAGGGACGCAACGTCAGCCAGCTGCCCAAATCCGTGCAGGACATTATCCGCGATCAGCAGGATGAAGCCGCCAACTATGAGCGGAGAGCCGCTGCTTTCCTGGCGGAGGCCATTGTAGCAGGTCGATTCTATGTGGATGGTGAATCCCTTGAAATCCGTCCCGGCAATGTTTCTGTTTCCGAGGCGGATACCGACAAGCGCGACCTGAAGCTCAAGCAGGCCAAAGCCCGCAGCGTCATCGATCAGGCGCTGGAATATCTGGTTTCCCACGTGTACAGTGATTTGGGTCTAATTACCCGTTTTGCAGAGACTGATGAAGACATTTTCACGATTCTCCGTGGCACAGAAATCATGCTTTCGGGCACCGAGTACAACCGTGACGCTGCTGTCAAGTTGGAGGAATTCCTGGAAGTGCAGTTCAACATGAACCGCAACACCACCATGGATGATGTACAGAAGCGTTACCAAGCCAAGCCCTACGGCTGGCGCGAGATCGACATCGCTGCTGTGGTTGCGATGCTCATTCATCAGCAGAAGGTCACCATAAAGTATGGGGGCGCGACTATCCAACCGGACAACCCAAAGCTGGTGGATATGCTGCGCAAGAAGACGGAAATCGGAAGGACGACTATCTCCAAGCGCCAGACGCCCCGGGTGCAGGACATCCGTGAGGTGCGTGAGTTTCTGCGTGATTTTTTTGACGAGATGGATGTGCCAGAGGATGAAGACGGTCTGATTCGTCACGTCAAAGAAAAGTTCGGTGATGAGCTTGCGCATTACGCAGAATTGAAGAAGCTGTACAAAGATCACAGATATCCGGACCAGTCGTATGTGGATAAGGCCGTTGCGCTGATCAAAGATGTTCTTTCCCAACAGAACGACAACATTGCCCTGCTGAAGCGCATCATTCAGCGCGAAGACGACCTGTACGACATGAAGAAAGACCTCCAGCTGGTGGAGGAGTTCTTCAAGTCCCGCGTGACGCTGTTCGATTCTGCCGTTCGCTTTGATCAGGGGCTGCGCCACGATCTGGACTACATCGCCAAAGACCAGGAAGCCAATGCCGCACTGAACCGCATCCGCCTGATTACCCTGGTGCAGCCCGGCGCGAAGTTTGACTACAGCCGTCTGCCGGAACTGAACGAGCTGATGGCAAAGGTGAAAACCAGCCACGATGCCATGCTGGAAGAAAAGCGTGCGGAGCTGCTGGAAATCGTCCGGCAGTGCATGGCGGAGATTCATCAGGCAGCAGGTGGAAACCTGACTGCCCGGAACGTCTCCAATACGGCGGATACCTTCTATGCCCAGAAGAAGCAGCAAATCGCGGAAACTCCGGAACTTGCGCTGCTTGACGGCCTGATTCCGCCCATGTGGCAGTATAAGGACACCACGCTGGAAAAGATCGAAGTCATCGTCAATCCGCCCAAGCGGGAAACGCCGCCTCAGTCCGCTCCGGCCGCGACGATGAAGGAGCCGCCTGCAAAGAAGGTATTCAAGACCATCCATCGTCAGACCATGTTCCCGGCGAAGACGCTGACCACGGAAGAAGAAATCGACGCCTATGTGGAGAAAATTCGCGCCAGCATGAAGCAGCTGCTTCACGGCTGCGATGGCATTAAGCTGAGCTAAGGAGGTGCATCATGGACAAAAATGCAATCAAGAAATACGCGATATGGGCGCGGCGGGAGTTGATCGACCGCGTGACCAAGCGCGCCGCCGTGTTCGGCGTGAGCAAGGACGATTTGGGCGACCCGAACGCCGACAGCGTGAACGGGCATCTGCTTTCCGACGCCGAGAAGCGGCAGCGGCAGGCGCTGATTCGCCGCATCGAGGAAAAGGGCTACGAGCAGGTGATGGAAGAAGTTGCCTACACATGGTTCAACCGCTTTGCCGCCCTGCGTTTCATGGAAGTCAATGGATATCTGCCCACGCACATCCGCGTTTTTACGGATGACGAAGGGCGCTTCCGCCCGCAGATTCTCTCCGAGGCGATTCACCTGGATTTGGACGGGCTAAACAAGCCCAAAGTCTACCAGCTGAAGGACAGCAATCAGGAGGAGGAGCTGTTCAAGTACCTGCTGATTGTGCAGTGCAACGCGCTGAACGGCATTCTGCCCGGCATGTTCCAGAAGATTGAGGACTACACCGAGCTGCTTCTGCCGGATTATCTGCTGCGCGAGGGCAGCGTGATTGAGCAGATGGTCACGCTGATTCCGGAGGACGACTGGAAGGATCAGGTGCAGATAATTGGCTGGTTGTACCAGTATTACAACACTGAGCCGAAGGACAAGGTGTTCGCTGACCTGAAAAAGAACATCAAAATCAGCAAAGAGCACATTCCTGCCGCCACGCAGCTGTTCACGCCGGACTGGATTGTCCATTATATGGTAGAAAACAGCCTGGGCCGCCTGTGGCTGGAGGGGCATCCCAACAACGAGTTGAAATCCGAATGGAAATATTATCTTGATGAAGCAGAGCAGGAGCCGGACGTTCAAGCGCAGCTGGCGGAAATTCGCAAGCAGTACGCAGCACTGAAACCGATCCATGTGCCGGGTCGGGTCACATTCTCTGCGTGCTCTTTGATGTGCTGGTGCAGATTTACGAGGACTATAGTTATACCGCTCGTGAAGCAGCTGCCAGCATCGTGCAGAACAACCTGTGGGGTCTGGACATTGATGACCGTGCAGCACAGTTAGCGTATTTTGCCGTGATGATGAAAGCCCGGCAGTATGACCGCCGTTTCTTCACCAAGGAAGTGCAGCCTCACGTTTATGCCATCCAGGAGAGCAATCTCATCGAGCGCAAACACTTGAATTATCTGGGGCATGGTCTGAGTGCCCTTGAACGGAACAATGCCCTCAATCAGATGAACGCGCTGCTGGACGAATTCATTGACGCGAAGGAATACGGCTCCATTTTGCAGCCCGGCGAATACGACTGGGCGCTGTTGTCGCGCTTTGTGGCGGACACCACGCCGGAACAGCAGGTGACGTTTGACGAATCCGGCGTTGAGGCGACGCAGGCGCAGCTTCGGCTGATGATTGCGCAGGGGCAGGCGCTGGCGCAGAAGTACCATGCGGTGGTGACGAATCCGCCGTATATGGGTGCGTCCAATATGAACCCTATGCTAAGCGAATTCATTAAAGCCAACTACACGGATTATAAGAGCGATTTCTTTTCTGTTTTTGTGGTACGCTGTTCGGCTATGGCAAGGAACGATGGTTATTGCGGTTTCTTCACGCCTTATGTGTGGATGTTCATTCAGAGCTATGAAAAACTACGGCAGTATCTGTACACCAATTGCACCATTGAAACACTGATTCAGTTTGAATATTCTGCCTTTGAGGAAGCAACTGTTCCGGTATGTACGTTTACTTTCCAGAACCGCCATATACAGAAAAAAGGATGCTATTTGCGTTTGGTAGATTTCCGTGGTGGCATGGAAGTACAACGTCAGAAGACGCTGGAAGCAATCGAAAACCATGATTGCGGATTCTACTATGAGCAAAGCACAGACAACTTCTCCAAAATCCCCGGCGCGCCGGTGGCGTATTGGGCAAGTGATACTGCTCGTGCTGCATATCAGTTTCCTAATATGGATCAAATTGCTCAACCGCGACACGGCTTGGCAACTTCTGACAATGATAGATTCCTTAAATTATGGCATGAAGTTGATGCTGGAAAAGCAAGTCTTGTTCAACGGTGTGATACAACAAAAAAATGGTTTCCAATGAGCAAAGGTGGCGACTTCCGTAGATGGTATGGAAATCTTGATTGGGTAATCAATTATGAAAATGACGGAAAAGAGTTAAAGGACTATGCCATCTCCATATATCGTTGTTCATCACGAACGATTCAGAATACACAATTTTACTTTAAGATTGGGCTGACATGGTCTGCACTAACCTCTGGTGGATTCTCAGTAAGACTACAAGAAGAGGGGGCGCTATTTGGTTCGGGTGGATATTGTGCGTTTGCAGAAAATGATATTTTGTACTATATACTTGCGTTGCTGAATAGCAAAGTAACTGGAGCTTTTATCAATTATGTCTCACCAACGCTAAATTACGAAGTAGGTCATATCAAAACTATTCCTGTTGTAATCAACAATGAAATGCATGAAACAGTGAATGCTTTGGTGACTACGAATATAACCTTGTCTCGTCAAGATTGGGACTCCTTCGAAACCTCCTGGGACTTCAAGGAGCATCCGCTCATTCGCTGGAGCCGCTGTCTGGGGGACGCGACATCAATCGGCGCAACGATTCAATACTACTATGGCAGGCGTATGCCCGTATCCTGCCCGCTGGAGTTGTGCTACCTGTTATGGCAGGGCGAATGCAATAAGCGATTTGAGGAACTCAAAGCCAACGAGGAAGAACTGAACCGCATTTTCATCGACATCTACGGCTTGCAGGACGAGCTGACCCCCGACGTGGACGATAAGGACGTGACCGTGCGCAAGGCAGACCTCAGCCGCGACATCCGCAGCCTGATTTCCTACGCCGTGGGCTGCATGGTGGGGCGCTACTCGATATATAAAAAAGGTCTGATGTTTGCAGGCGGCGATTGGAGTGAAGAACCTTTCCTGCAAGCGCTATGGGACGATGCAGGTATGCAGTATGTACAAGCAGAAGGGAACATGACACCCATGATGGATCTCAACCCTCAGAAGGTCGTGATGCCTGATGAAGACGGGATTCTTCCCATCACCGATGATGAATATTTCTATGACGACATCGTAACTCTGTTTGTGAACTGGGTCAGAATCGTCTATGGTGAAGCAACGTTGGAGGAGAATCTAAAGTTCATTTCCGACGCGCTGGGCGGCAAAGGCTCCCCCCGCGAGGTCATCCGGAATTACTTCCTGAACGACTTCTACAAAGACCATCTGAAGGTCTATCAGAAGCGCCCCATTTACTGGCTGTTCGACAGCGGCAAGAAGAACGGCTTCAAGGCGCTGGTCTACATGCACCGCTACCAGCCGGACACCATCGCCCGCGTCCGCACGGACTATGTGCACGAAATGCAAAGCCGCTACCGCACCGCCATCGCCGACGTGGAGCAGCGCCTGAATGACGCCTCCACCTCCGAGCGCGTGAAGCTGACCAAGCGCCTGAACGCCCTGCAAGCCCAGGCGGACGAGCTGCGGCAATACGAGGAAAAAATCCACCACCTCGCCGACCAGATGATTGCCATTGATCTGGATGATGGGGTGAAGGTGAATTACGCTAAGTTCGCGGATGTGCTGGCAACGATAAAATAACCTGGAGGATAAGCCATGTCTGGACTTGAGATAACATCAGATGCCCGTGAAACCATCAAAGCAAAACTCCGTGCGCATTTTGATGGGAAAATTGTCCGCAAAGACCTGACCAAGAAAATCAAGGAGGGCGCAAATGTTCCCATCTACGTCCTTGAGTTTCTGCTGGGGCAATACTGCTCCTCTGACGATGACGCCATCATCGAAACCGGCGTGCAGCAGGTCAAACGCATTCTGGCGGATAACTTCGTGCGCCCGGATGAGAGCCAGAAGATTCTGTCTCAGCTGCGCAAACGTGGAAGCCACACGGTCATCGACATGATCACCGTTCAGCTGGATATCCAGAAGAACAGGTACTTCGCCCAATTCTCCAACTTGGGTCTTGCGAGGGTTCCCATTGAGGACGAGTATCCGGAGAAGTACGACCGGCTACTCTGCGGCGGTATCTGGTGCATCGTGCAGCTGGACTACGAATCCGTGGAAGAGGCCAAGAAGAACGGCTACCCCATCCAGATCAGGAAGCTGACGCCCATCCAGATGCCGCACATCGACATTGATGACCTCAAAGCAGGCCGGAAAGCGTTCACGAAGGAAGAGTGGATGGACGTGCTTCTCCGCTCCATCGGCATGGAACCGGATGCGCTGACCATGCGCGAAAAATGGCTGCTGATTCTGCGCATGGTGCCGCTGGCGGAGAACAACTTCAACCTGTGTGAGCTGGGCCCCCGCTCCACTGGCAAGAGCCATCTGTTCAAGGAAATTTCGCCGAACAGCATCCTGGTGTCAGGCGGTCAGACCACGGTGGCCAACCTGTTCTACAACATGGCGCGGAAGACGGTCGGGCTTGTTGGCCTTTGGGATTGCGTTGCCTTCGATGAAGTGGCTGGAATCAGTTTCAAGGACAAAGACGGCATACAAATCATGAAGGACTATATGGCGTCCGGTTCCTTCGCCCGTGGCAAAGAAGAAAAGGCAGCTTCCGCATCCATGGTGTTCGTGGGCAACATCAATCAGAGCGTGGATGTGCTGCTCAAAACCAGCAGTCTCTTTGACCCCTTCCCGCCGGAAATGGGCACGGATACCGCCTTTCTGGATCGCATCCACTGCTACCTGCCCGGCTGGGAGATTCCGAAGTTCCGTCCGGAACACTTCACGGACGATTACGGATTCATCACGGATTATCTGGCTGAATTCATCCGTGACCTGCGGAAAGAGCAGTACGGCGACGCGCTGGATCGCTGGTTCCGGCTGGGGAAGAATCTCAACCAGCGCGATACCATCGCCGTGCGCCGTACTGTTGATGGCCTGCTGAAGCTGGTCTACCCGAACGGCGAGTTCACAAAAGAAGAATTGGCGGAAATTCTGGAAATCGCCCTGGAGATGCGCCGCCGCGTAAAAGAGCAGCTTAAAAAGCTGGGCGGCATGGAATTCTACGACGTGAATTTCAGCTACATCGACAATGAAACCTTTGAGGAGCATTACGTTTCCGTGCCTGAGCAAGGCGGCGGCAAGCTGATTCCGGAAGGGTTGTGCAATCCCGGTCAGGTGTATACCGTGAGCCGCGGCAAGTCCGGCATGATTGGTGTGTTCCGCCTGGAAAGCCAGATGCTGCCCGGCAACGGCAAGTTTGACCGTACCGGCATCGGCACTGATCGCGATGCCCACGAGAGCAGCAGCACAGCGTTTAATTTCCTGAAAGCCAATGGAAACAGAATCAGCGGTTCCATCAGCACAACGACGAAAGACTATATCATCAACTATCAGGATTTGCAGGGCATCGGCATGACCGGCAAGCTGGCTCTGCCCAGCCTGATTGCGCTGTGCTCCATCGCCCTGGCCAGACCGACGCTGGGCAGCCTCGCCGTGTTGGGCGAAATCAGCATCAGCGGCACAATGATGAAGGTGGACGAACTGGCCAACACGCTGCAATGCTGTCTGGACAGCGGGGCTAAGAAGGTGTTGATTCCGTCCGTATCCATGATTGATTTTGCGGCGGTTCCTGCGGATCTGATGGGCGCTTTCCAGCTGATTCCATACAGCAGCGCGGAGGATGCGGTATTCAAAGCACTCGGCGTAGAATAACAGGAGGACGATGAAGATGGCGCAGTTTGACGTTTACAGTACATCGGTCGAAAACATCATCAGCTGGATTAAATCCGGCGACCGTTTTTTTGGATGCCGCGAAAGTGCATAATCACATGAGCTCGTTTTTAACACCGAATAGCAAACTACAATATTTAGACAGTAGCGGGTATTCAGCCTCGCTTCGATATGTAAAAGGGACGATCCCTTCGCTGCCTCTTTTACATATGTTGCACCATTTATGATGTTATGCAGGAATGGTTATTTTTAGCATCTGTGTTTTTATGCAAAAAATCAAAGCGATATAAGTACGACGAAAGCGTTGCAGCGGGACTGCGCCGCTTTTCTGTTATCAAAAATGCAAAGTGAGTCGAAAAAGATGTTCTATGTAAAAAGTTTTTCTGAATTTTCAGCAAAAACCATTGACCGAAACAGCGCTTTAGGCTATACTAATAGCAAGGAGGCGATACCATGATTGTTAGACCCTACTATTTGGATATGCTGAAAACCTATCGGGATGTTCCGCTGGTAAAGATTCTTGCCGGAATCCGCCGCTGCGGAAAATCCACCATTTTGGATATGCTGAAAGACGACCTGCTCGGCAGCGGCATTGTAGCAGAACATGTGATCCATCTGCGCTATACCTCGGAGGAACTGGACGAGGGCATGACCGCCAAGCAGATGTACCAGAACATCAAGGAGAAAATGACCGACAGCGAACGCTACTATCTTCTGCTGGACGAAGTGCAGGAGGTGAACGGCTGGGAAAAGGCAGTCAACAGTCTATTGGAGGATGCCAATACCGACATTTATGTGACCGGTTCCAATTCCAAGCTGATGTCCAGCGAGATCTCCACCTATCTGACGGGGCGTTATATCTCCATTCCTGTCTTTACCCTGTCCTTTGCCGAATATCTGGAGTTTAAGAAGGACAGCGGCCGCGCACCGAAAGAGCTTTTGAACGAGTATATCCGCATGGGCGGCTTTCCCATCGTTGCGCTCGGAAACTTCGATGAGCGTTCGTCCTATCAGATCGTCGAGGGAATCTACAATTCCGTTATCACCAGCGACATCACCAAGCGCCACAATATCACAAACTTTGACCTGTTCAACCGTGTGGTGAAGTATGTCGTGGAGAATGTCGGCAAGACCTTTTCCGCCAACGCCATCGTGAAATTCATGAAAGGCGAAGGACGCTCTCTCTCGGTGGAAGCAGTCTATAATTATCTGGAATGGCTGGAAAAGGCTTTCGTGATTTACCGATGCCAGCGGTACGATATGCAGGGCAAGACCGTCTTGAAAACGCAGGAAAAGTTCTACCTTGCGGATGCTTCCCTCAAATACTGCATGATGGGCTTTAATCCGAAATCCGTTGCCGCTATACTGGAAAACATCGTGTATTTCGAGCTTCGGCGGAAGGGCTATGATGTGTATATCGGCAAAAACGCTACCAAAGAGATAGACTTTGTAGCTGTGCGGCGGGATGAGCGGATCTATGTGCAGGTATGCCGCAATCTGCCGGAGGAATCCGACCGAGAGGTCGCCAATCTGCTGGAGATTAAAGACCATTACCCGAAATATGTAGTAACGCTGGACGAATTGGCCGCAGGCAACATCAATGGTGTCAAGATCATGCATTTGACAGATTTTTTGCTGAGCAAAGAATATTGAAAATTTGAGAGGATGTGACAAGAATGGCAGAAAACAAATATCATTTTGAACGATTAACACCAATTGATAATATGAACTTGGATGTTTATGAAGAAGCGATAGATTATGTGTTTAATAACCCCGATGTAAAGAATGTCGCTATTTCTGGTGCATATAGTGCAGGTAAAAGTAGCGTTTTAGCTTCATACAAGAGAAGACATGATGATTTGCGCTTTCTGCATATTTCTCTCGCACACTTCAAATCTCCAGATCAAGAAGATGAAACGGACATAAAGGAATCTGTATTAGAAGGTAAAATTCTTAATCAACTGATACATCAGATTCCATCGGATAAAATTCCGCAGACCAATTTTAGAGTGAAAAAGAGTATTAACCCGGTAAGTACTATAATGAATACATTGAAAACCATAGTTCTTTTAACTGCAATTATCTATTTTATGTTTTTTGACTCTTGGAAAAGCTATGTATCAGTTTTACCCGATAACTGGTTAAAATCAATTTTAGAGGTATCTACACACCCATATGCTTTAATGGTAGACGGTATTATTATAATCACCTTATCATCTTTCTTCATATATGGATTGATTAAAATTCAAAAGAATAAAAATGTATTTCGCAAGCTGAATTTGCAAGGTAATGAAATTGAGATATTTGAAGAAAGTGATGATTCCTATTTTGACAAATACCTCAATGAAGTGTTATACCTATTTGAAAATGCAGATGCCGATGTTATTGTTTTTGAAGATATGGATCGGTTTAATGCTAATAAAATTTTTGAACGCCTTCGAGAAGTAAACACACTTGCCAATATTCAGCTACAAAAAGAAAACAAAAAAGTTCTTCGCTTTTTCTATTTATTGCGAGACGATATTTTTATATCAAAAGACAGAACTAAGTTTTTTGATTATATTGTTCCTGTCGTCCCAGTTGTAGATAGCTCAAACTCCTACGATCAATTTATTTCTCATTTCAAAAAAGGCGGATTATTTGAAAAGTTTAATGAAAATTTCCTGCAAGGTCTATCGTTATATATTGACGACATGCGCCTTTTGAAGAATATCTACAATGAGTTTGTAATTTATTATAACAGGTTGAATATTACCGAACTTGATTGCAATAAAATGCTTGCTATTATTGCATATAAAAATCTGTTCCCGCGCGATTTTGCTGATTTACAGCTTAATCAAGGATTCGTATATGCTATTTTTGCCAGTAAAGATTCATTTATTGCAGAAGAAGTAGAAAAACTTGATAAGCAAATCTCTGAAAAATGCAATGAAATTGATATGGCGAAAAACGAGCATCTTTCTACAATCAAAGAGTTAGATGCCGCATATGAAGCCAAACGACCTGTACGATATGGATGTAGGTACGATTTAAGTGATGAAGATAAGGCTAATTATGCAAAACGCAAACAGGCGATTGAGAACCGGTTAAACAATAGTATTCCTAAATTAGAAAATGAAAAAGTGGTTCTCGAGCAAAAACGGATTTCAATGCAAAATAGGCAACTCTGTGAAATTATAACGAGAGATAATATTGACTCCATATTTAGTATTACAAGTACAAATGAAATTGGAACAGTAACCTATTTTAATGAAATAAAAAGTAGCGAGTATTTTGACCTCTTAAAATATCTCATTCGCAATGGATATATTGATGAAACCTATGCAGACTATATGACCTATTTTTATGAGAATAGTCTAAGCCGTATTGATAAAACCTTTTTGCGCAGTATAACCGATAAAAAGGCAAAAGAATACACTTACAAGTTGAAAAATCCCAAATTGATTGTTTCACGCCTTAGATTAGTGGATTTCGATCAGGAGGAAACTCTCAATTTTGACCTGTTCACATATTTGCTCCAGACTTCTCATATCGACTATGTCGAAAGATTGATCAATCAACTGAAAGGTACAAAAAACCTCAAGTTTATTGGTGCTTATTTTGATACGACAATTGAATTATCAGCCTATATTAAACATCTTAATATGAGATGGCCCGAAGTATTTTCAACAGCCCTAAGTGAACAGTTACTGACTGAAAATCAAATACGCAGATATTCAATTGCTTCTCTTTATTACTCTGACGACGATGTTATCGAATTAGTCAACAAAGAAAACTGCTTATGTGACTATATTTCCAATGCGCGTGACTACCTTGCAATAGATAATCCTAATATTGATAGGCTGATTCATTGCTTTACTCTGCTTGGCGTGTGTTTCATAGGTTTTGATTATACAGAACTAAACAAGGAGCTGTTTCAAGCTGTCTATGAGGGATCTTTGTATGAAATCAATGCTGAAAGTTTGCAACTCATTCAAAGGGAAATCTTGGGAGCGAAGAATGCGGATGATTTCTTTCATAAGAATTATACGATTTTATGTTTACATCCCGATTCTGCAATAACCCAATATGTTAATCAGAATATCAACGAGTATTTTCATGTCGTTTTGCAGGTTAGTGATGGAACTATTTATGATGACGAAAATGTAGCTGTTGCTGTATTCAATAACACTAATCTCACTACTGACTATAAACAATCTTATATTTCTGCTCTGCGGACAACCATTACTTCTATAAAAGGGATTGCAGATAGTTCCTTGTGGTCGTCATTGCTGGATGCCGATATAGTACAGTATTCAGAATATAATATTATGGACAGCTTCAATGCTGTGGAACTCAACGAAAGCGTCATTGGTTATATCAACAGATGTGATATTGATTTGGATTTTTCAAAAACGGAATATGATGAAGATGCCAAAGAAAAATTATTCGATAGTGTGGTTATATGCAATGGTATCGACAACTCAAAGTACAGGAAAATATTGGTGTCATTGAAGTTTTCTTATGATGCCTTTGATATTTCAGAGATTTCCGATGATAAGATCACTATCTTAATCGATACAAACATCATTAGAATGACAGCTGATAACTTAAGATATATGCGTGAGAACTATCATAATCAGACATTTTATTATATCCGTAAGAGCATAGAGAAGTATATTGATATAGTAGACGAAACTCTGTTTTCACGAGAAGAATTGTTAGAAATACTCACTTGGGATATTAGCGATAAACTAAAAATCAAGTTACTTGAACTTTCTGACGAGGAAATTTCGATAATCGGAAAGAATTATTCTCCTGCTGTATGTCTACATATTCTCAATAACAATTTTGCAAAGTCTGATCTACCGGATTTGTTTTCATCATTTGAACAATGGGACAATTTTGTTCGGGAAGAAATCTTTGATTATGCCGTAAGATATATAACAAGCATTATTGATGACCCAAATTCGGTGTCTCAGAAGTTGATAAACAATCTTCTCCATTCAGAAAGAGTTAACCGGGATGAAAAAATCAATCTTTTCATAGCAATAATTCCCATTCTGCGAGAGGACAGTATAAAAGGGATTCTCACCTTGCTTAACTTAACGGATTATCTCAAAATATTTGATGCGCGCAGTAGACCCAAATTTGAAATCAATGATGAAAATGAGAAACTGCTTACCGCCTTCAAAGAAAGCAATCTGATTGATAATTACGAAAAAAGTCCTGAAAAGGAGGGATACTATAAAATCATCAGATATAAACCAATACTAAAATCATTGCCAAAATAACTATTATAATTTGGTGCTCATGACTTTACATAGCCGAGAGGTTTTCATGTTGAAAGCCCCTCGGCTATTTTTATGTCTGAACGGAAGGGAAACATATGCCTATATCCCGCCGGAGGTGGTGGCGCGGGCCTGTGATACTATTTCCAATTAAAAATGCGCCAAAATCCATTGTCGACGAAGAAAAATCATATTCACCAATTGAAAAAACAAACACAAAAGTTGAGAAGCTTTGAGAACGTTTGAGAAGAAATGAGAAGGTTTGAGAAACTTTGAGAAAAAAATCTGTGCTATACTATATACGTGTTACCAAGCACCTCCGCCACCAGCCCACCTACTTGATAACACATCACCCCCGCTGCACCCACAACCAGCAGCGCATAGCACCCAACAGGACAAATTAGCAGCGAACAAGACAAAACAGGACGAAACAGCACAAAATAGCACACTTTAGCAAATAAACCTGTGCTATGATAGTATCGTCGGAAGTTCGCAGTCACCGGCCAAGGCAATCAGCGTCATGCTGACTGCCTTTTTTGCATCCCGCTGCGCATTTTGAAAGGAGGTGGTCGTCTTGATTGCCACGGGCTGACAACATTTTCGCAGGCAGACTGCACCCGCAGCCTGTCTATTTTGTTGCCGCAAACGCGGAGAAAGTGAGGAGTATATGAAGGTATTCGGCAAAATCAACATCATCGGGCTGGATAACGGCTACGGGAACATCAAGACGGCGAATGGCATCTTCCCGGCAAGCGTTACTTGCTGCGAGGCTGAACCGGCGCACGCGCAGGACGTGCTGGTGTACGATGGCAAGTTTTACGTCATCGGCGCGGGGCATCGTGAGTTCACGCTGGATAAGGTCAGCAATCAGGACCACTACCTGCTGACGCTGGCGGGCATCGGGCAGGAGCTGTGGTGCAATCAGCTGACTACGGCGGCTGTTCATCTGGCGGTTGGACTGCCGCTGACGTGGGTCGGCGACCAGCGCGAGCAGTTCCGTGCCTATCTGTCGCAAAATCGGCATGTGGATTTCAACTGGCGCGGCATCAACTACCATGTCGATTTGGTCGGCGTGGACGTGTACGCGCAGGGGTATTCCGCCGTCATTCCCGAACTGCGGAAATTCACCGGGGCGAATATGCTGTGCGATATTGGCAACGGCACCATGATTGTCATGGCGATCAACGACCGCAAGCCGGTGATGGAGCAGTGCTTCACGGAGAAGTACGGCACTTACCAGTGCGTGCTGAAGGCGCGGGAAGCCTTGACGCGGCTCTGCGGGCGAACCGTGCCGGACGTGACCATCGAGCAGGTGATGCGCGAGGGCACGGCTGACATTGCGCCCGAATATGTGCAGGTCATCCGCGAAGCCGCGGCGGATTATGCGGCGGAAATCATGCGCAAGCTGCGCGAGCATGAATATGACCCCAAGACGATGCGGCTGTGGATTGTGGGCGGCGGCGGTTGCCTGATTCGCAACTTCGGGCAGTATGATTCCAGTCGCGTGACTATTATCGGTGATATTCACGCCTCCGCCAAGGGGTACGAGTATCTGGCAGAGCGGCGCTTGCAGCGCGAGGCGAAGTTGCGGTGAAAGAGATTCTGCGCACGACGATTCGCCTCTATGCGGAGAAACCCGCCGACCGGGAGGCGCTGCGGCTGCTGCGTCAAGTGCGGGAGGAACAGCACTTGCGCTATGCAGATGCTATCGTGGCGGCGGTCAATGCACACTATGGGCAAGCGCGGCAAGGCGGCTTCGATCATCAGCAGCGGGAGGAAATCCGCGGCATTGTCCGCGAAGAGATGGCAGCATCATCCGCGTCTGTGTTCAACCTGCTTCGATGTGCTGGGCAAACACCGGCAGAGACATCGGAGGACGCGAACGCGCCGGACGAGATCGATCTCGACAATCTGCTGGATATGATGGGCAGCTGATGCGAAAGCGCACCAAATTTCTTTCTGCTGATGCGCGGAGAGACTTGGATGGCATCCGAGAGCATCAAATGCGCACCAGCGGGCATGAGCACTCAGCGGGCGGCAAACCCGCCGGAGTCCAGAGGCGGAGCGCTTTGGTCAGTGTTCAGAGGCGAAGCCTTTGACCCACAGGGAGGCGTGCCGACCGATAAAAGTGATGCTGTGCGTCACTTTGTAGTGGGTAGTCTATGCCGCAAACAGAGGGAATCGGTCGCTGCGCTCCCGCCGCCCGCAAGCAAGGAGGTACTATACGAGCAAAATCAGAGCAACCCGGCACAACGGTCGTGCCGGAAAGAACGGTGTGTTCACCACCAAGCACAATGACCGCAATTTTGACGTAACCCACGCCGAACACATCCATCCGGCCAAAACGCAGGAGAATGTCTATTGGGACTGGCTGAATGGAATGCGCACAGGCGAAAGGCGCGCCGACGTTCCTTCCTTTGAGGAGGCCGAGCAAATCTTTTACGAGCGGCATTATTCCGATTATGTCGCCGGGCAATGTGCGCGCAATGCCCAGCGCCGCCACACGGAGCGCAACCGCACCGTAGAGCAGATTCGCCACGACAAGCGCACCTGCCCGGAAGAAACCATCTTCCAGTTTGGCAAAGAGGGCATCGGTGCGACGCCGGAGCAGCTGCTGGACATCTTCACGGCGTTTAAGCAGCAGTTCGAGGAGCGCTACGGCAAACACGTCCACATGCTGGACTGGGCGATGCACTGCGATGAAACGACGGTGCACATTCAGGAGCGCCACTGCTTCGACTATGTGAACAAGTACGGCGAGGTCGAGCCGAAGCAGGAAAAGGCGCTGGCGCTCATGGGCATTCCGCTGCCGCAGCCGGACAAGCCGCCGGGACGCTACAACAACCGCAAAATCACCTTCGACGCGATGAATCGGCTGATGCTGATTGAAATCGCGAAGGCGCGCGGCTTGGACATTGAGGAGCAGGTAAAGTACGGCGGCAAGAATCATCTGGAAAAGCTGGATTACATCATTGCCAAGCAGCTCGAAACCATCCGGAATCAGCAGAAGCAGCTGGCCGTGCAGAATCAGCAGATTCAGGCCCTGACTGCGCAGATTGCCGAGAAGGATGCCGAGCTGGACACGAAGCTGTTCCGCCTGTCCGATGTGGATTTGCTGATTGAACAGGTCACGGACATTTGCTACGAAAAAGCCGTGACCGCCGTCAGCGAGAGCATGAATAAAACGGCGCTGGACAAAGTGGCGGCGGGCGTTGACCGCACCATTCGGGCAGCCAAGTCGCCCAGCAGTGGGCTTGGCGCTCCCTTCATCGGCATGGTGGAGACGTGGCTGGGCAAAGCGAGAGAGGATGTGTTCAGCGCGCTGCTTTCGATGGCGGATGACGTGCGGCGACGGCTGCTGTCGCCCACCATGCACGAAATCATGAAATGCAGCATTGCGGAGACGGCGCGCCCAGCCGTGGTGGAAAAGCTGCGCCCCAAACTGCGGGATGATGCCTATCCGAAGAAGCGCCCCGATGCGTGGGCACGATAAGCATTGCAGGAGATGAGAACATGAGCGACAACACGGAAATCGACTGGTCGCCGCCGATGCCGGATGATCGGATGGCCGCCGCCTACCAATCTGTACAAGCCAAGTTGACCCACACCGCTGGCGGCGAAGTGCGCAATACGCTGCAAAACTTCGTCACGGCGCTGACCCATGATCCGGTTTTTGCCGGAAACATCCGCAGAAATCTGTTCAAGGAACGCATGTCGATGACCTGCCCCGTCTGGTGGACGCGGAAAAGCGACATGATTGACGACATGGATGTTGCGTTCTTGCGGCTGTATCTGGAAGAACACTACGGGCTGCGGTCGGAAAAGCTGATTTATCCGGCGCTGAACATCGTGTCCACCGCGCAGGCGTTCCATCCGGTGCGGGACAGGCTGAACAGCCTTGTCTGGGATGGCGTGCCGCGCGTCCGGGTGGCGCTGCACCATTTTCTTGGCGCGGAAGTGGGCGACACGAACGAAAAGTACCTGCGCACGTTCATGCTCGGCGCGGTGAATCGCGTGTTTCATCCCGGCTGCAAGTTTGAGCTGATGCTGGTGCTGGTGGGCGGGCAAGGCGCGGGCAAAACCACCTTCATCCGCTTTCTGGCGCTGGAGCCGGAATGGTTCACGGACGATGTCAGCAAACTGGACGACAAGGAGATTTACCATCGGCTTAACGGGCATTGGATTTGCGAACTTTCGGAGATGGTCGCGACGGCGAACGCCAAAAGCATCGAGGAGATCAAGTCTTTTCTCAGCCGCGACAAGGATTTTCTGCGGATGGCGTATGACCGATACGGCGGCGATCATCCCCGGCAAAGTGTGTTCGCTGGCACAACCAACCGCATGGATTTTCTGCCGCTGGACAGAAGCGGCAATCGGCGCTTTCTCCCGGTGACGGTGGATGCGTCGAAAGCCGACTGCCATATTCTCGATAACCCGGCGGAGTCCCGGCACTATTTCGAGCAGATGTGGGCGGAAATCATGGCGCAGTACAAGTCCGGCGCGTACAGCACGCATCTGTCCAAGGCGGATGAGGAGGCACTGCGCAAACAGCAGCAGGATTATTGTCAGGAGGATACGCTGGCGGGGCGCATCTACGCATGGTTCGAGACGTTCGAGCAGGACAAGGTCTGTTCCTTGCAGATTTACCGGGAATGTCTGGCGCATCCGCTTGATGAACCGAAGAATTACGAGACGCGCGAAATCCGCGAAATTGTGGACAGCGGGATTGCCAGCGGCGAAATCAGCGGGTGGCAGAAGTTCCGCAATGCCCGCAAGTTTGCCAAGTACGGGCGGCAGTATGGCTGGGAACGAATCCAGCCTGTCTGACACGCCGCCTATCATCCGAATGTCAGGGGATATGTCGCGGAATCCACGCTGCGGCAAGGTGTTTCGCGGCTTGACATGCCGGACATATCCAATTAAGCAAAACAAATTGTTTCAATAAAGAAGAGACGCAGAAAAAGGTTCACCATCCGCGTGTCAGCATGTCGGATGTGTCAACCGCGCTGCGTCTCCATTTCGGAGGTGAATCTATGTTCAATCGCGTTCCGGCGGACGATCGGGCGGACGAAAATCAAGCAGAGTCCGCGCACAAAGTCCCCAAAATGACGCTGACGATGGCGGAGCTGGCAGACGAGCTGCACATTTCCCTGCCCACGGCGCGGAAGCTGGTGCGAAAATCAGGCTTTCCCGCGTTCAGCATCGGCAGCAGGATTCTCATCAACCGGGAAGGGCTTCAGCGTTGGCTGGATGGTCAGCCGCCGATTGCCGCCACCTGAATTTTTTCGCAAAATGTACTTGCCCCGTGCTGTGATGTGTGCTATGATCATCGTAGCACCTTGACAATTGAATCAGCATACACAGCACGGGGCAATTGAGAAGGAGGAACATCAATGCCTCGTCAGAAATTAACCCAACGTACCGACGGCTACTTCAAGGTGAAGTACCACGACAAGCAGTTTTACGGCAAAACGCAGGCGGAGGCCATGAAAGCCCGCGATGCGTACAAGCAGAAAGAGCAAATGGGGCTTAGCCACGACCTCGAAGGTATTACCTTTTTGGATTATGCGCTGAACTGGCTGGAAATTTACCGCTCCGATTGCAGCGTGCCATTGCAGAAGCAGTACGCCAACATGATCCGCTTTGCCGCCGACCATACGCGGAAGCGGTTCATCTGCGACATCAACGCGAACGATTTGCAGGCCATCTTCAACAAGCTGAGCTGCTATTCCTCGTCCTATGTGAGCAAGTTTGCCTCGCTCATGAACGGCATCTTCCGCAACGCCGTGTCCAACGGTGCGCTGATTCGCAATCCGATGGCGGGCGTACAGCGTCCCAAATGCAAGAAAACGGGCGGACACCGCTGTTTGGAGCCGTGGGAACGGGCGCTGATTCGCAGTACATGGCAGGAGCACGACTTCGGTCTGGCGGCGATGGTGATGCTCTACACCGGCTTCCGCAGGGGAGAAATGCTTCACCTGAACATCGACCGCGATGTGGATTTCGAGAAAAAGACGATTGCCGTCCGCGGCGCTGTGTCGTTCAGCGAAGGCAATCGCCCGAAGCTCACGAAGGGCAAAACCGCTTCCGCCATCCGCACTGTGCCGCTGCTTCCTCCGCTGGAAGAGGCGCTGAAAGGGCGGCACGGGCTGGTTTGCCACAAGGAGAACGGCGGCATCATGTCGCAGTCCGCCTTCGCGTGCAAGTACGAGTCGTACATCACCTTCTTGGAGACGAAGCTCAACGGCATCCACAAGCGCTGGTACGGCAAGACCAACGAGCAGAAGCAGCTCTTGGCGGAGGGCAAGCTGCCGCCGTGGAAGGAAATCAACATCCGCTGCCACGATTTCCGCGTGGAGTTCTGCACCAGGGCCTACTACGCGCAAGTGCCGCTCAAAACGCTGCAAAGCTGGATGGGACACGCCGATGCTGACATGATTCTTGCCATCTACACGAAGCTGGACAAGGAGCAGGAGCGGACGGATGCCGCGAAGATGATTGGCTATCTGAGCCGCTTGGAGGTAGATTCGGCTTCCGAATGAGAGAGCGCCGACGAATTCCCGCAATTTTATAACCCCGCCGGTACAGCGGCATGTCCCTGAAAGCGGCTGATTTCAAGGGATTCCGGGCAAATTTTATAACCCCGTTATAACCCCATTGCCCCCTGAAACGGCGTGAAAATAGGCGAAAATGCGGTTTTCGGGGAGGAAAAGGGGAAAGAAGCTGGATACACTCGAATCTGCATCAGTTGCGAAAATATGTGCTATACGGCATGAAACATAACCGTAATAGACAAAAATTCACCCCGGAACGCAAAAAAAGAAGCGATTTTGCAATCGCTTCGATGTCTGGGTGAGAAGATTCGAACTTCCGGCCTCTTGAACCCCATTCAAGCACGCTACCAAACTGCGCTACACCCAGTCATGTTCCGAAGGCCTCGGCTCTCGCTGAAGGGGTCAACCTTGCGAACAGAACTAATTATAGCATGTTTCCAGCGCCCTGTCAAGAGGGAAAATGTCTTTTTTTATGATTTTTTGCGAAGTCGTTGCATTCTTCTGCGTAATCCCTGATTTGCTTGAGAAGATCGAAGAAACACTGCTCAGTCATGCTTTTGCTCGTTGCTTTTGCTTCATTCATGCATGATAACTGACAGCCTTTCTATCTTGTGATGCCGAAATAGAGGAGCGCGTGCTGCCCCTCTATTTGATTGCAATCCGCCTATATGTGCCATCCTCCTCCATCACAAACCCCTCTCCATTCCCGACTTGAAAGTCAAAATACCCGCCCTCTGGCACAGCGAACTTTTCCATAATCGCCATGAGCGTCCCGCCGTGCGCCACCACTGCGCAGTCCTCGTCTTGCTGGCGAATCTGCTCGAATGCGGTCGCGCACCGTGCGGCAAACTGCGCCCTGCTTTCGCCATGCGGGAAGGGCAGCTCGCCGCCGGAGTCAATCCACGCCTGATAGTCGGCGCGGCCGTTTAGTTCTGCGTAATTTTTATTCTCAAAGTCGCCGAAATCGCACTCGCGGAAGCCGCCGATGATGGTCTGCGGAACGCCAGGGTAGAGGAGATTCGCCGTTTCCACGCAGCGGCGCATGGGGCTGACAAACACGCGCGACACGGGCGGATAGTGCCGATTCTGCAATTGCGCAATTCCTTCGGGGCACAGCGGCTCGTCCGTGCGGCAGCCGATGTAGCGGTGCTCACGGTTGCCCTGCGTCTGCCCGTGGCGGATGAGAATCCACTTCATTTGATGCGCACCCCGATTCCGCAGACGCAGCGCGTGACGCTCTCTGCTTCCTGCGCGACGATGCACAGCGCGCGCCCGACCGCCTCGCGGAAGAGGCGCTCTTCCTTTGCAATCGGCACGACGCCCGCGCCGACTTCGTTCACGATAACGATGGCGTCCGGGTGCGCGGCGCAGAACTGCCGGGCAAATTCGCGCGGGTCTTGATGCGCCTCCAAGACGGCGCGGCGGATGGCTTCGTGAAAATCAGGATAGCAGGGAAGTCCGGGATTCTCCGCGCGGGCGAGTTCTTCCTGACCTTGATAAACGCCGCCAATGTACAGCTTCATAATAGCTTTCCTCCGATGACAATGACTGTCGTCAGTGTGAGTTCTGTGATTTGCAGAAACCAGCCCGCAAGGTCGCCGGTGATGCCGCCGAACTGTTTGTACGACATGTGCCGATAGTACCATGCGCACAGAATCGCGGCTAACAGGCACGGAATTGCCAGCCATCCGCCGACAATCGCCCATAGCACTGCGCAGAGAACGGCGTACACCGCGCAGCTGATGGTCAGCATTCGCCGCTGTGCCGCCTGCGCAAAAGCATCGAGCATCCCCTTGGGGCGGGCACTCCTGAACGCGGACATTGCCCACGCGCTGCACGCCCGCGACAGCATGAAGCAGCCAATCATCATCGGCGCAAGGGCCGTCGGCAGTTCGCTGAGCAGCGCCGCGTCCAGCAGCAGATAGCCCGCGCAGCCCAGCACAGCGAATGCTCCGACGTGGCTGTCCTTGAGGATTTCCAGCCGCTTTTCCGGCGATTGCCATGATGCCAGTGCGTCGCTGGTGTCCATGAAACCGTCCATGTGGATGCCGCCGGTGACGAGAATCGGCAGCAGCGCCCCGACCGCGCCGCGCAGCAAGGCTCCGAAGCCCAGCGCGTCACACAGCGCCAGCCAGCCCCACAGCAGCAGCCCAATTACCGCGCCGATGAGCGGGAAAAAGCACATCGAATACTTGCGGTTTTCGTCTGTCCAAGCCACCTGCGGCACAGGAATGCGCGAATAGGTGGAAAACGCGATGCACAGCGAGCGGATTACATGCATGGGAGCGCTCCTTTCACACAGACGGGGATGGAATAGACGACTTCGACCACGCAGTCCGCCATTTTTGCGGCTTCAGTGTTGATTTTTGCCAACTGCCGCAGATATTCCCGCGTCGAGTCGGGATAATGGATGCCGTCAGAAAAAACGTCGTTCGTGACCAGAATCAGGTGCTGGCACTTGCACGCGAGGGCGTTTAGCGCTGGGAGAATGCGGGATGTATCGCCGCCGCCAAACATCTCGTTCGCCATCAGGTTGACCAAATCTTCCAGCAAAACGACGCTGCCTTCGGGTACATCCGCCGACGCAAGGTTCTTTTCACACTCGATGGTCGTGAAGCCCTTGTCCGCGCGCTGTGCCCGATGCCGCGCCACTCGCTGCACGGATTCTTCGTCGTACACCTGCATGGTCGCGATATACACGCGCTTTTCCGCTGGAAGCGCGCTGACCAGCTTCTCCGCCCATGTGGATTTGCCGCAGCCGCTGCCGCCCGTGACCAGCACAATCATGCTTTACCCTCCTGTGGCTCGTAGGCCGAAATGCCCAATTCGTCGAAGGTGTGCGGCCCGTGGTAAACCTTGAGCGCCATATCCAGCAGGGGAATCAGCGACACCGCGCCTGTGCCTTCGCCCAGCGCCATATCAGCGTGGATGATGGGGGACATGCCCAATTCCGACATGATGCGCACCATAGCTGGCTCGTGGCTCATGTGCGAGGGGAGCATGGCGGATTTTGACGCCGGGTCGATGCGCACTGCCGTGAGCGCCGCGACTGCCGAAATCACACCGTCGATGATAATCGGCACATGATGGCGCAGTCCGCCCAGAAAAATGCCGACCATCCCCGCAATCTCGAATCCGCCGACTTTCGCCAGCACGTCCAGCGTATCATTCGCATTCGGGTGATGGATGCTCAGGGCGCGCTGGATGGCAGCCTTTTTGCGCTGCAAGCCTGCGTCCGACAAACCCGCGCCGCGCCCGGTGATATCCTCCGGCGAACAGCACAGGAGCGCGCATGCCATGGCGGTGGAGGCGGTTGTGTTCCCGATGCCCATTTCGCCCGTGGCAATCAGCTGATACCCACGCGCTTTCATGTGGGCGACCGCGTCAATACCCGCTTGAACCGCCTGTTCCGCCTGCGCGCGGGTCATCGCGGGTTCACGCGCCATATTGCGCGTTCCGGCGGCGATTCGGCAGTCTACCGTCCCCATGACTGGCGTCACCATGCCGAAATCCAGCGCGTAGACGTCCGTTCCGGAGACGGATGCCATCAGGTTGATGTTCGCCGTGCCCGCGACGATGGATTGCGCTACGAGTGCTGTTACCTCGCTGCCGGATTGGCTCACGCCCTCCGCCACTACGCCGTGGTCGCCGCAGCAAATCAGCGCGCAACGCTTGTTGATGCAAACATCCGCCGTCTGCTGAATCCCCGCGATCTGCACGACAAGCTGTTCCAGCTTTCCCAGCGAATTCAGCGGCTTCGCGACGTGATTCCACCGAAATTGCGCCTGTTCCTGTGCGTTCATTTGTCCTCCCTGTCCGAGCGCGCGGCGACGGCGGCAATTTCGCGGAAGCGCGCGATAATCGCATCATAATTCTTCTTCTGGTGCGGAAAAGTACAGTGCTGGCAGCTTTTGATGCCCGATTCCGTGTAGGTGCAGTGGCCGCCGCAGTGCTTGCCCAGCGTGTACAGCGGGCAGTAACAGAAAAGGCAGTTGAAATCCTCTTCCTTTACGCCCTTGTGGCAGGGAAAATATTCACATTCCTTGTTCTGAAAGAAGTTGTAATGTTTGTTTTGCTCCGGCATATGCTCACCTCATCGTACAATGGCAATCAGTACAATCAAAACCATCATCAGCGAACTGCTTGTATACAACAAACGGTTTGCACGGCGGATATCCGCGCGTTCAGCAGGCCGATCCGCGTCGCCGATGGTTGGTTTTTCGACGGGTTTGCCGAAGTAATTGTGTGTCCCGCCAAGTTGGATGTGCAGCGCCCCCGCCGCCGCGGATTCGCTCCACGCGCAGTTGGGGCTTTTGTGATTGGCGTGGTCGCGGCGGACGATGCGAAAGGCGTTTTTGCCGTCCAAGCCTGTCAAATAGGAAGCAATCACCATCAGCAGCGCCGTCAAACGCGCCGGAATGTAGTTCAGCACATCATCCAATCTGGCGCTCGACCAGCCAATATCGCGGTATTTCTCGTCCAAGTATCCAACCATCGAATCCAACGTGCTGGCGGCTTTGAATCCCCACAGGAGGATTGGCCCGCCGATGGCAGCGTACAGCAGGGGAGAAATTACGCCGTCCGTCGTGTTCTCCGACACTGTTTCGACGGTTGCTTTGATGATTTCTTCCTCACTTAATTCCTGCGTGTCGCGCCCGACAATCCGCGCCACCTGTGTCCGCCCAGCGGCAACGCCCTGCCCCAGCGCCTTTTCCACGCCGCACGCTTCCTTCGCCATACTCGTGATGGCAATGCCCATCCAGTCCAGCAGGGCCATAGCAATCAGCAGGGGAATGCGCCCCAGCAGCCCGCAAAGCATCAAAATCAGCGCGACGACCGCCATTGTCAGCAGTACGGTGGAGGCGGTCAGGAACACCGCGCTTTTCCGCAGATTGCCGCCACGCCGCCGCAGCTTCTTTTCCATCCAGCCGATGTATTTGCCGATGATGCACACCGGGTGATACAGCCACGACGGGTCGCCCAGCAGCAAATCCAGCACGAAGCCGATTATCAGCGCCCAAATCCAATCGCTCATTGCTTACACCTCGCCCCGCACAATGCGGTAGATGGCGTCCATATCGACGCTCGCGCGGACAATATCAGCAATGCGGTCGAACTCGCGCTCGCGGTATTCATTGAGGGTCATCGGGGCCTGCGTTTCGGCGTCGATGCCCTTTTCTTTGCGGATGTGCGCGGCGATGGCGGCGAACAGCTGCCCGTCGTCAAACAAGCCGTGCAGATAGCTGCCCAGCACGTTGCCGCGCTCGTTCATCACGCCGTCCACGCGATTGCCGATGCGCAGCCACGGCAGCGCCTTTTCGCCGAACTGATTTTGCCCAGCGTGAATCTCGTAGCCGTCCACCAGAATGCCGTTCGATGATGCCAGCCAGCCGGACGCATCGACGACGCCGCTGGCCTGCGCGGTTTCCTTCTCCCTTGCGAAGGTGACCTCCATGTCCAGCAAGTCCAGACCCGCCAGCTCCGGCACACGCGATTCCACATGGTCGGGGTCGTGCAGCATTCTGCCCAGCATCTGGTATCCGCCGCACACGCCAATAACCATGCCGCCCTTGCGCGCGTGGCGGATGATGGCGGCATCCAAGCCGCGGTTGCGCAGGTCAATCAAATCTTCGATGGTGTTTTTCGTGCCGGGAAGGACAATCAGGTCGGCATTTTCGATCTCCTTCGCGCTCTGGGCATAGCGCACCTTCACGCCGGGCTGAAGCGCCAAGGACTGGAAATCCGTGAAGTTGGAGATATGCTTCAGCTTCACCACGGCAACGTCCAAATCACCCTGACCCATCATGCGGCTAAAACGTTCGGTTACGCTGTCCTCATCCTCCAGCCCCACGTCCATCCACGGCACAACGCCTAATACGGGAATGTGAATGCGCTCCTCCAGCATCCTGAGTCCCGGTTCAAGAATCTTCACATCGCCGCGGAATTTGTTGATGATGACGCCCTTCACGCGGGCGCGTTCCTCGTCCGTCAGCAGCATCACGGTGCCCAGCAGCGACGCGAACACGCCCCCCAAGTTGATGTCGCCCACCAGCAGCACCGGCGCATCGGCGGATTCTGCCATTGACATATTCACGATGTCCCCGGCGCGCAAGTTGATTTCCGCCGGACTGCCCGCCCCCTCAATGACTACGCAGTCCACGGTGGATTCCAGCGCGTCATACGTCGCCTTGATGCGTTCGCGCAGGGCGGGCTTGTAGCGGTGATACTCCATCGCAGTCATTGTGCCGATGGCTTTGCCGTCCACAATTACCTGACTGCGGCGGTCGCTCGTGGGTTTGAGCAGCACGGGATTCATGCGCACATCCGGTTCAACGCCTGCCGCCTGCGCCTGCGTCACCTGCGCACGCCCCATTTCCAAGCCGTCCTTGGTGACGAACGAATTTAACGCCATGTTTTGCGCTTTGAACGGCGCAACCTTGTATCCATCCTGCTTCATGATGCGCAAAAACGCGCTGCACAGCACGCTTTTGCCAACGGACGACGCCGTCCCCATCACCATCAAACTCTTACCGCGCATCGAAATTCTCCTTATCAAGTGCCGCCATCAGTAAATCGTTTTCCGCGTCTGTTTTCACCGCCAGGCGCAGATAATTCGCGGGCAAGCCGAACGAATCGCACGTTCGCACCAAAATGTGCTGCGCCCGCAGGTGCTGCACCGTTTTCGTCATGTCGTGCCCGAAATCAGCCAGCAGGAACGGCACGCGTCCCGCCGTCACACGTACGCCGAGCGCCTGCAAGCGCCGCGCGAACCGCTCCGCCCGCGCCTGATTCGCCTGTGCATCCGCCGCAATTTCCGCCTGATGACGGGGAA